>Ga0208075_1000088_pt1 | contig 56650 bp, 53 predicted proteins | sample HotLakmasection5_FD_184728 | JGI IMG/M metagenome (GOLD analysis project Ga0208075, IMG submission 184728) | Hypersaline microbial mat communities from Hot Lake, Washington, USA - Section #5 (SPAdes) | ecosystem: Environmental > Aquatic > Non-marine Saline and Alkaline > Hypersaline > Microbial... | reverse complement strand
CCGCCAGCCGGTCGCGTACGGCGTGCGTCTGGGTCAGCGCGAGCGTACTGCCGCGGCTGCCGAGGCGGAGAACGGGCGCCATGAGCGGACCGCCGGGCCCCCGGCTCAGGGCCGGGGCCGCCCCGTCATGCGGTCACCGGGGCGTAGTCGCGGACCAGGCACTCGGCGATCTGGACGGCGTTCAGGGCGGCGCCCTTGCGCAGGTTGTCGGACACCACCCACAGTGCCAGCCCGTTGTCCACGGTCGGGTCCTCGCGGATGCGGCTGACGTACACCAGGTCCTCGCCGGCGCACTCGACCGGCGTGACGTAGCCCTCGTCGGCGCGGTGGTCGAGCACGCTGACGCCGGGCGCCGCCCGCAGCGCGGCGCGCGCCTCGTCGGCGCCGATCGGGTCCTCGAACTCGATGTGGACCGCCTCGGCGTGGCCGATGAACACCGGCACCCGCACGCACGTCGCCGTGACCCTGATCCCGGGGTCCAGGATCTTCTTGGTCTCGACGACCATCTTCCATTCCTCCTTGGTCGATCCGTCGTCCATGAAGCTGTCGATGTGCGGGATCACGTTGAACGCGATCTGCTTGGTGAACCGCTCCTTGACGACCGGGTCGTTGACGTAGATCGCGCGGGTCTGGCCGAACAATTCGTCCATCGCCTCGCGTCCGGCGCCGGAGACCGACTGGTAGGTCGACACCACCACCCGCCGGATGCGCGCCAGGTCGTGCAGCGGCTTGAGCGCGACGACCATCTGGATGGTCGAGCAGTTCGGGTTGGCGATGATGTTGCGCTTGGTGTAGCCGGCGATGGCGTGGGCGTTCACCTCGGGCACGACCAGCGGCACCTCCGGGTCCATCCGGAAGTACGAAGTGTTGTCGATCACCACCGCGCCGGCGGCGGCGGCGCGCGGCGCGAACTGCGCCGACACCTTCGCGCCCGGCGACGACAGCACGATGTCCCAGCCGGCGAAGTCGAACGTGTCCAGGTCCTGCACCGTCAGCACGTCGTCCTCGCCGAACGACACCTCCTGCCCGACCGACCGGGCCGAGGCGAGCGCGGCGACCCGGTCCGCCGGGAAGTCCCGTTCGGCCAGGATACCCAGGATCTCGCGCCCGACGTTGCCGGTGGCGCCGGCGACTGCGACCTTGTAGCCCATGGCTGCCTCTCCCGCATCGCGGTCCCTGAACAGGGCCTTGAAACCGCTTCAGTATGCTGCCCGGCCCCGGAATGCAACAGCGGGCGGGCCGCCGGCAGAACAACCGGCGGCGCACATTTGACGCATGGATCGCCTGCCGACCCGGCGGCATGGTCTTTCCATACGGACGACTGCACGGCCGGTTGCAGCCGGGCAGTAGGGACGGGGGAGACGACTGTCACCATGCACCGCATCATCGTGTTCACGGGCGTGCTGGCCTTGATGCTCATTGCCGGGCTGCACCGCCCGACGGCGCAGGACTACCGGGTCGGCGACATCGTCGTTGCCGATCCGTGGGCGCGGGCCGCGCCGCTGGCCGGCCGCCCCGGCGTCGCCTACATGGCGCTGACCAATACCGGCACCGCCGACGACCGGCTGATCGCCGCCGGCGCCGACGTGGCCGGCACGGTCGAGCTGCACAGCCACACCATGGAGGGCGGCATGATGCGCATGCGCCGGGTCGAGGGCGGCATTGCGGTGCCGGCCGGGGAGACCGTGGCGCTGGCCCCGGGCGGGCTGCACGTCATGCTGATCGACCTGGGGCAGCCGCTGGCCGTCGGCGACCGCTTCCCGCTGACCCTGACGTTCCAGGAGTCCGGCGACGTCACCGTGGATGTGGTCGTGCGTCCGATCGACGCCACCGGCCCGGAAACGGATACGGGTTCGGACGGCCACCACAGCGCCGGCATGAGCGGGCACGGCGCGACCGAATAGCCCGACCCGGCACCGCGGCCGAACCCGTGCCGCCTCGCGGGCGCTCGGCTGCGGACGCCCTGCGACGGAAACGCAAATTCGAAACCCGAGGGGAGAGACTGTCATGCGCAGACTTCTGTTCGCCGTCGTCGCGCTCGCCCTGCTGGTGCCGGCGGGCGCCCCGGCTCCGGCCACGGCGCAGGACGAGCCGGCCGGCCTGTTCGTCAACCTGACCAGCGCCGACGCCTGGCGCGCCGGCATGGCGCTGGCCTTCGCCCGGAACGTCCAGAACCAGGGCCACCCGGTGACCGTGTTCCTGAACATCGACGCCGTGCGCATCGCCTCGACCGAGATCCCGTCGCCGGCCAACGCCGCCACCGGCGAGACGCTGCAGGACATGCTGGCGCAGATCGTCGAGAACGACGGCGCCGTGATCGTCTGTCCGATGTGCATGGACCTGGCCGGCATCACCGAGGCCGAGCTGATCGACGGCGCCCGGGTCGGCGGCGCCGACGTCACCTTCCCGGCCCTGTTCGGCGACAACGTCCGCGTGATCAGCTACTGACGCGGGCGTCCTCGCACCCCCGAAACGGGTTCTCCGCGCCGCCGGGTCGGGTATAGTCGGCGGCACCCGTCCGGTGCGGTTGCAGCGGACGGGTGCCCGTCGTCCTGCCGCTCGGCCCGCCCATGCCCGACTTCGCGATCCGGCCGCGCCCCGTGGCCCGCACCGGCGACGACACGCCGGCCCGTTCGCTGTACCGCTACGTCTGGCGGATGAGCGGCCGGCACCAGGTGTGGATCTGCCTGCTGGCCGCGGCGGTCGCCTCGCTCAGCATGGTGCCGCTCGAGCTGCAGCGGCGCATCGTCAACGACGCCGTCAATCAGGAGGATCTGCGCCGGCTGTTCTGGCTCGGCGGCGCGTACCTGGGCGTCGTGCCGGTCCAGGCGGCGCTGAAGTACGGCCTGCGCGTGTACCAGGGCTGGCTCAGCGAAAGCGCCATGCGCCACACCCGCGAGCACCTGTCGCGCATCCAGGAGTGCCGCGGCGCGACCCGCAGCGATGCCCACGACGGCCGCGCCGTCTCGGTGATCGGCGCCGAGGTGGAGCGGCTGGGTCAGGCCTGCCGGTCGTCCTGCCGGTAGCCGTCGATCACCCAGTCCACCGCCGGCAGCAGCGCCCACGGCCCGGCCAGCGCGGCGCCCAGGATCACCGCCATGACCGCCCACCACAGCGGATTGAACGGCGTGCCGTACACCACCAGCACCAGCGCCATCGTCGCCGCGCATCCGGCGCCGCCGAGCGTGCTGAGCAGCAGCCCCAGGCGGCGGCGCCCCAACCCGGGCGCGCGGCCGGCGACCGGGCCGGCATCCGATCCGGGTTCGATTGTCATGGTCCGCTCCTCCCCCTCAATCACCGGCTGCATTTGATACCCGGTTCCGGCGCGAGGGCAAGCCCGTCCGGCATCCGCACCGGCGCCGGCGCCGAGGGCGGAGGCGGATCGGGTGCGCTGCCCGCCTCGCGCACACCCCGGTCGAGTAGCACGGGGGTGAAACTCCCCCGTGCTACTCGACCATGTGCTGTACAAGGCGCTGGGCGGCTTCGCCACCAACGGCATCAACATGACCAAGCTGGAGAGCTACATGGTCGGCGGGCGCTTCGCCCAGGCCCAGTTCTACGCCGACGTCGAAGGCCACCCCGACGAGCGGCCGCTCAAGCTGGCGCTGGAGGAGCTGGAGTTCTTCTCCAAGAACCTGAGCATTCTGGGTGTCTACCCGGCCCATCCCTTCCGCCGCGACCCCAGCCAGGCCACCGGCGAGGACGGATCCGGCAGGAGATGGCGAGATGCTGAAACGGTTTGCGGCGGCGATCACCGTCGCCATCGGTCTGGCCGGCTGCGGCGCGCAACTGGGGTCGGGAGAGATGCACGGCCTGAACATCCCCGGCCAGTACGTGACCGTGCGGATGGGGGAAGGCATGTCGATCCAGCGCGCCCAGGTGATCGCCAGGCAGCGCTGCGGCGTCGGGGTCGGCTTCATCGTGCTGGAGGAGGCCCGCGACGACCTGCGCATCTATCGCTGCGTCCGCACCCACGGCCGGCGCCATTTCTTTTAAGGCAAGCCGCCTGACCCGTTCGCCGCCACCCGGCCGCGGCGGCTTTTCGTCGTGCACCGGCGTCCCCACGTCTTGACTCGGTACCGCGTGACGACAGGAGGCGTCAAACCATGATGGTGAAGACGACAGCAGTGGTGCTGGCTGCTCTCGCCTTGGCGGGCTGCGGGTCGGCTCCCTTGTCCGGCGAGAGCGCCGGGCTGAACATTCCAGGCGAATACGTGACCGTTCGGACGGGAGAAGGAACATCCGTCCAGCGGGCCGAGGTCATCGCCCGCCAGCGCTGCGGCCAGCCAGGCGGGGACATCGTGCTTGAGGACGTGCAGGGAGATCTGCGCACCTATCGCTGCATCGAGATGTGGCCAGTGAACGACTGACGCGGCCGGCAGCAGGGCGCGTCGTGCCGGCGGGCTGCACCCTGCCAGGCCGGGCGGCACGATGCGCGCCTGGCCGGCCGGGCCACGCCAGGCCGGTCAGTCGGCACGGGTCAGTCGGCGCGGGTCTGACCGTAGATGTAGCCGGCGGCGCTGCCGGCGGCGCGGGTCAGTCGTCGCGGCTCTGGTCGTAGATGTAGCCGGCGGCGCTGCCGGCCGCGCGGGTCAGTCGTCGCGGGTCTGGTCGTAGATGTAGCCGGCGGCGCTGCCGGCCGCGCCGCCGATCGCCGCGCCGCACCACACGCAGCCGCCGGTCACCGCGGTGCCGACTGCGCCGACCCCGGCGCCGATGGCGCCGCCGCTGAGCACGCGCTGCTCGGTGTCGTTCAGCCCGGCGCACCCGCCGAGCGCCAGGGCGGCCGCCAGGGCCGCGATCGTGTTGCGCATGTGGTCCTCCGCGTTGGCCCGCGTTGCGGGTCGGCGGCCACGACCGTCGTGGGTCGCGCCGCCGACCCGACGCACCTCATGGCTGCCCTGTGCCACGGCCGCGCCGCCGCGTCGCGTAACATTTTTTGGGCCGCGCGCCCGGCGTGCGGGCGGGAGCACCCGGGCGGGCCCGCCCGGCGGGCGCGTTTGCGGAAGGGCGCGCGGCCGATGACGTTTCTGCTAAGCTGGCGCCGCCGCCCGACCCGCGGCCCGCGGACGCCCGCCCATGGACGATGCCAGCCCGCCGCCGGCCCTGCCCGGCCACAGCACCAACCTGGTCGGCCTGCCGACCGGGCTGCTGGCCAGCACCGCGTTCAACGCCCACCCGCAGCCGCTGCACGTGGCCGGCGCGCGCGAGATGAACCGGCCGCTGTTCGACATGCTGGCCGAGGCCGACGGCCCGGCCGACGCGGCGCTGGCGTTCGAGACCTACATGGCCGCCGTGTTCGGCCTGGACCCCGAGCAGCAGTCCCGCACCGACCGCGAGGGCCGGCGCCGCTACCGGTCCAGCTATTTCCGGCTGCTGCGCGGCTGGGGCTGGGACAGCAACGGGCCGGAGGGGGCGGTGCTGAAGGGCTGGACGGAGAGCCGGTTCGGGCTGTTCCCCACCTATCACGCCGGCCCGCTCGGCCGGTTCCCGTCGCACCCGTGGCTGACCTACATCGAGCAGAAGATGTCGAGCCGGTTCCACAACAACGCCATCCTGAGCCAGCTCGACCTGCTGTACGAGTTCTGCCAGTGGGCGCTGGCGCGATACGGCGACGGCACGCCCCACGTGACGATGTTCCGGGGCGTCAACGACTTCTCCGAGCACCCGGTGGTGGCCCGGTTCGGCCGGCGCGAGGCGGTGGTGCGGCTGAACAGCCTGGTCTCGTTCACCGCCAGCCGCGACGTGGCGAGCTGCTTCGGCGACACCATCCTGGAGGCGCAGGTGCCTGTCGTGAAAATCCTGTTCCACAAGGACCTGCTGCCCCGCCACGGCCTGCAGGGCGAGGACGAATACCTGGTTATCGGGGGGGATTACCGGGTCAAGGCGACGTATTTTTGACAAGGTGGCGAGAAACAAAAAATCAACTTCAGTTAAGCTCTCGACGGTGGAAGACGTTACGAAGATCGCGACGACCATGGACGATACGAACTATGGAAACTTCGCCCCTCATTCGGCGATAAAAAACGACATATGGAGGAACAACAATACTATGCAGGTTGGGCGCTATATCCTGGCGCGGCCTGCCCAGGCCAGGCACCTCACTCAACATGGAGATCTTTCGTTTGATTTTGGCGACAAAGCTGATAGCCCGCTGAGGATCCTCCTGAGCGATATAGGCTGCAATGCTTTCAAGATCCTCTTCCGCCTCGGGTGAAACAAAAACGATCGTCATTTCATCTCGGCATCCGGTACCCCGTACCGCCGCTCGAGATCGGCGAACACGGCTTCCGCCGGCCGCCCCTCGCCACGGTCCAGGGAGTCGAGCGCAGGCTGAACAAGGTCCCGCAGGATCTCGATTTCTTCGCGATAGGATCGAAGGGCCTCGGCAATCACATCGTCAGCGGACGATGCGTGCCCGTGGGCGATCTCTGCGTTGATGAACGCCTCAAGGTCTTTGGGAAGTGAAATGACCATCAGGGCCTCCCTGTTTCCGGACAGGATATGGCACTCTCGCCGCTCCGTCAAAGCCCGATCAACGATCCGTAGAGTGCCGTGACCGCCGTGCCGCCGACCGACGATCTGCACGACCGCGCGCTGGGCGCCTATCTGGGCCTGGCCGTGGGCGATGCGCTGGGCGCCACCGTGGAGTTCCTGACCCGCGGGGAGATCGCCGCGCGCCACGGCGTGCACCGGCGCATGATCGGCGGCGGCTGGCTGGACCTGCGCGCCGGGCAGGTCACCGACGACACCGAGATGGCGCTGGCGCTGGGCCGCGTGCTGGTTGCCCACGGCGGCTGGGACCTGCCGGCCGCCTGCGAGGCGTTCGCGAACTGGCTGCGCGGCGGCCCGATCGACGTCGGCAACACCGTGCGCCGCGGCATCCGCCGATACATGACGCAAGGCACCCTGCAGACCCCGCCCAACGAGGGCGACGCCGGCAACGGCGCGTGCATGCGCACCCTGCCCGTGGCGCTGGCCACGCTGGGGGACGACGCCGCGCTGGTGCGCTGGTCGCTGGAGCAGGCGCACATCACCCACAACCATCCGCTGTCCGACGCCGCCACCGTGGCACTGAGCCGGATGGTGCACGCCCTGGCCGGGCGCGGCGACGCCGCCGCGGCGCGCGGCCTCGCCAACCGGCTGGTCGAGGAGCACCGGCCGTTCCACTTCCGCGTCTACCGCGGGCAGAGCTCGCCCTACATCGTCGATACCGTGCAGACCGTGTTCCATGCCTATTTCGGTACCGAGACGTTCCGCGACTGCCTGATCGAATGCGTCAACCAGGGCGGCGACGCGGACACGACGGGCGCGCTGGCCGGCATGCTGGCCGGCGCCACCTATGGCGCGGGCGCGATCCCGCGCGACTGGCTGCGCACCCTGGACCGCGCCGTGGCCGCGGAGATCCGGGAGCAGGTGCCGCGGCTGCTGGCCATCGGCGACGCATCGCGCGCATAAGCCCAGGATCATGCGCATTATGCCGAGAATCTTCACCGAAATGGTGTCTTCAAGAGACGCATCCGATATCCTGCACCCGCGAAAGCCGCGACGGCCGACGGCCGTTGCGCACAACGACCATGGGATATTCGCGGGATGACGACGAACACCACGACGCCCGGGGCCGGCAGGCGGACCCTGTCGGCGAGCCTCACCGCGGCCGTCCTGCTGCTCGCGGCCGGCGGTGCCGCGGCGCAGTCGCTCGGCACGTACGCCATCGACGAGGGGGCGATCTCGGTCTCCGGGATCTCCTCCGGGGGCTACATGGCGCAGCAGGTCCATGTCGCCTTCTCCGGCCGCGTGATGGGCGCGGGGATCATCGCCGGCGGGCCGTACTGGTGCGCCGAGGGCAATGTCGGCCTCGCGCTGACGCGCTGCATGGCCGGCACCGCCGGCGGCCCGCCGGTGGACACGCTGGTCGGCGTCACGCGCGTCGTCGCCCAGTCGGGCGACATCGACCCGGTCGACGGCATGCGCGACGACCGCGTCTATCTCTTCTCCGGGACCGTCGATCAGACCGTGGTCCCGGCGGTAATGCAGGCGCTCGACCAGTACTACCGGGCCTTCGTGGCAGAGGAAAACATCGAGTTCGTCGCCACGGTGGATGCGCCGCACGCCCACGTCACCGACCTGCCGACCTCACAGCAGTGCCTGCAGGCATGCGATCGGCCGGCCGACACCTGCCCGGATGCCACCACGTGCGCGCCGACCGGCCTGTGCACCTTCGTCAATAACTGCGAGTACGATACCGCGGGCGCCATCCTGGCGCACATCTACGGCGACCTGGAGCCGCGCACCGAACCGTCGCGCGACAATCTGCTGACCTTCGACCAGGGCGCGTTCGTCGACGACCCGGCCAGCCACAGCATGGCCGAGACCGGACACGTCTACGTGCCGGCGGCCTGCCGGTCGGGGGACACGGACTGCCGGCTGCACGTCGCCTTCCACGGCTGCCTGCAGGCCGACGAGCGCATCGGCGACGCCTACTACTGGGGTGCGGGCTACAACGGCTGGGCCGAGGCCAACGACATCGTCGTGCTGTACCCGCAGGTGGTCCGCTCGCTGCTGCCGGTGAACCCTCAGGGCTGCTGGGACTGGTGGGGCTACGACAGCGTGTACTACTACCGCCGGCAGGGCACCCAGATGCAGGCGGTCAACGCCATGATCGACCGGCTGGTCGGCGCCGACGCCGCTGCGGCGCAATAGCGGCGCGCCGGGGCCGGCCCTCCGGTGCGGGATCAGCCGGCCCCGGCCTCCAGGAACGGCAGCAGCGCGGCCAGCGTCTCGTCGGGCGCCTCCTCGGGCAGGAAGTGGCCGCAGTCGAGCGCGTGGCCGCGCACGTCGTCCGCCTTCTCGCGCCAGGTGGCGAGCACGTCGTAGCACCGCTCCATGGCGCCGTGCCGGCCCCACAGCACCAGCAGCGGGCAGGCGATGCGCGCGGTCCGGTCGGCGCGGTCGTGCTCCAGGTCGATCGAGGCGGCGGCGCGGTAGTCCTCGCACATGGCGTGGATCGCCGCCGGGTCCCGGAAGGTGCGCAGGTAGAGCGCCAGCGCCTCGTCGGTGAAGGCGTCGGGGTTGCGGCTCCAGGCGCCGAGCTTGTGCAGCAGGTAGCCCTCCGGGTCCAGGCCGATCAGGTGCTCGGGCAGGCCGTCCGGCTGGATCAGGAAGAACCAGTGGTAGTAGAGCGTGGCGACCTGCCGGTTCACCGTCTCGAACAGCGTCAGCGTCGGCACGATGTCGAGCAGGGCGAGCCGCTCGACCCGGTCGGGATGGTCGAGCGCCAGCCGGTGGGCGACCCGGGCGCCGCGGTCGTGGCCGACCAGCCCGAACGCATCGAAGCCGAGTGCCGCCATCAGGTCGACCTGGTCCTGCGCCATCGCCCGCTTCGCGTACGTCTCGTGGGCGGGGTCGCCGGGCGGCTTGGCGGAGTCCCCGTAGCCGCGCAGGTCGGCGCAGACCACCGTGAACCGCTCCGCCAGCGCCGGCGCGATGCGGTGCCACATGACGTGGCTCTGCGGAAACCCGTGCAGCAGCAGCACCGGCGGCCCGTCCCCGCCGATCACGGCGTGGATGTCGGCCCCGGCGGTGGCGACGAACTCGCGGCGAAAGCCTTCGAACATGGTCGGGCTCCCGTTCGGGCGGCGCTGCGGGGTCCGCTTGCGGTGCTGCAAATGCAACCTTGGCAACGGGCAGCCGCATGACCTAAGGTGGAATGAGGGGCGGCGAGGCCGCGGCTGCCACGGTCCCCGCCCGCATCGGCGCGACGGCGTATTGAAGCCTGCATCCACGGCCGATCCTGACACACCGGCCCGGGAGGACCTATTGAAAACGCCCTCGAACGATGAACGAATTGCGTCCCGCCTTGATCTGCTGGAAAGCCGCGTGGGGCGGCTCGAAGACGACATGCGCAGCATTAAACAAATTTTGATGCACCTGGACCGAAAGCTGTCGGATTGGAACATGGGAGCCCATGAAAGTTGGCAATTTTTGGCACCTGAAGCTAAGTCGCATAAGGCTAGGTCAGAGTTGAAAGACCATTTTTCTGATATAAAACTTGAGCTTTCCAAAAAGATAAGCAAAGAAGATTTTTTGATTGCGGCTGGCGCACTTATCGTCGCCATTGCCGGTACCAGCATTTTGTTCAGCTGATAGGCAGCATCCTTTGCTGCCTGTACGTGTTGACAGCTGCGCTCGGGATACCCAAAAATGCCGCTTTGACGCTTGACGTATAGCGTCCAAGGCTGTAAATTCAAAATGCTATGATTTTGAGCTACCGGGACAGAAGGACCGAGCAATTTGCGGCCGGTGCGTTCGTTAAAGCGTTCCAAGGCTTTGAGCAACAGGCCGCGCGGCGGCTGTCGATCCTGAACGCGGCGGCTTCCCTTGATACCTTGCGTGCGTTGCCAGGAAACAGGCTTGAAGCCCTTAAAGGCGACAGAACCGGTCAATATTCCATTCGGATCAATGCGCAATGGCGCATATGCTTTGAATGGCCAGCCGGACAACCCGGTCCAAGCAATGTTGAAATTGTGGATTACCACTAAAGAAAGGGAGGCCATAACATGTTCATAAGAGCCGTGCATCCTGGGGAAATTCTGAAAGACGAGCTCGACGAGCTCGGCATCACGCCAACCGAATTCGCGCGTCAGATCGACGTGGCACCGAACCGGATCAACCAGATCATTGCGGGCAAGCGCGCCATCACGGGCGATACCGCGCTGCGCCTTGGCCACTGGTTCGGGACTGAACCGCAGTTCTGGCTCAATCTCCAGGCACAGTACGATCTCGTCGCCGCCGACCGGCAGGTCGGGGAAGCCGTTCGTCATCTCCCGACGAAAGCGGAGATCGCCGACGCTGGACGCTGACTATCGCCCCCGCCGGTCGCGGACCAGCAGGACGACATAGGCGATCGCGAAGAACGCCACTAGGTGGACGGCCAGCACGAGCAGGGCCGCCAGCGCGTCGCCGGTTTCCTCGTTCAGCACGGCGATCATGCCCTCGTAGGTCCAGAAGCCGCTGATCACCGTCTGCGCGATGAACTCCGGCACCGCCGGCAGGTCGGGCACGATCACGCCGGCCAGCACAATCTGCGGGATCAGCGCCATCGGGACCAGGGTGTTGGCCTGGTCGCGGGTGTTGGTGGCCGCGGAGATCAGCAGCCCCAGCCCGGTGCCGACCAGCCCGGCCACGACCATCTGCACGAGCTGGCCCAGGTGGTTGCCCGGCACCTTGGACAGCAGCAGCGTCACGAAGAACAGGATCGCCACCATGGCGATCGAGAACGCCCCGAACACCAGCATCTTGGCGCCGAGATACCCCAGCACCGACAGGTTCACGTCGCGCTCCCGCCGGTAGATCGGGCGCTCCTTGACGATCTCCTTCGAGGCGTTGTTGCAGCCGAACCAGAACGCGCTGATGCCGAGCAGGAACAGCAGCGAGGCGTCGCGCGGGTCCGGGCTGTCGTACCGTCCGAACACCAGCGCCAGCAGCACGCCCACCACGGCCGCCTGGCCCAGCGCCATGCCCAGCGTCTTGCGGTCGGCCAGCAGCAGCTTGGCATAGCGCCGCGTCAGGATCCCGAACTGGCGCACCGTCTCGCCGACACCCCCGCCGCGCTCCTCGTGCGTCGTCGGCACCAGGGTCGGCGTGTCGGGGTCGGGCTCGGGGTCGTTCGCGTGCAGCGCATCGCGCACGTAGCGCCGGAAGTAGTCCGACTCCTCGAACTCCAGCTGCCATTCGCCGGACGGCTTCTGCGGCAGCTTGCGGTAGACGTCGGCCAGCTTGTCGACCTTGAAGAACGCCTTGGCCTCGGCCGGCGTGCCGTAGAACACCATCACGCCGGGGTTCGCCATGACCACGACCTTGTGGCAGAACTCCTCGACATTGGCCAGGGTGTGGGTCACGCAGACCACGGTGACGCCGCCGTCGGCCATCTGCCGGAACAGGCGCATCATCTCCCAGTCGGTGCCCTCGTCCAGGCCGCTGGTCACCTCGTCCAGGAACAGCAGGCTGGGCCGGATCACGGTCTCGTTGGCCAGGCTGGCGCGCTTCTTCTGGCCGCCGCTGAAGCGGGCGATCGGCGTGTCCAGGCGGTGCTCCAGCTCGACGCTCTTGACCACGCGCAGCACGTCGCCGCGGATGCTGTCGGGCGGCGTGCCGGCGGGCAGGCGCAGCGTCGCCGTATAGCCCAGCGCCTCGTTCAGGGTCAGCTCCTCGTGCAGCACGTCGTGCTGCGGCACCAGCGCAATGTCCTCCTTCAGGACGTCGAAGTTGGCGTACAGGCTGAGGTCGTTGATCCAGACGTTGCCGTCGTTGGCCGGGGCGCGGGCGCTCAGCGCGTTCATCAGCGTGGTCTTGCCCGACCCGCTGGGCCCCAGCAGGCAGACGAACTCGTTGGGCTCGATGACCAGGGTGACGTCGTCCAGGATGCGCGCCTTGCCGCCGCCGGGCACCGGCACCTCGCGCACCAGGTTCTTGGCGACGATGCGGATGTTGCCGACCCGCGAGCTGCGCGCGAAGCTGTGCCCGGTGAACTCCAGCGAATACGGGCCGATGTCCACCTTGTCGCCGGGCTTGAGCTGGTGCCGGCCGTGGATCCGCTCGCCGTTGACGAAGGTGCCGTTGCTGCTGCCCAGGTCGCGCAGCCAGACCTGCCCGGAGCGGACCCGCACCTCGGCATGCACGCGCGACACCGCCGGATGGTCCAGCACCACATCGACCTTGCCGGCGTCGCGGCCGATGCGCTTGTCGCCGGTCAGCGGCACCTCGTCGGCCAGGTCCGCGGTCTGGGCCAGCGCCTCGCGCGCGGCGAACACCGTGCGCTCCGGCGCCTCCGCCCCGGCGCCGGTGCGGGCCAGGATCCGGGTCGCCTCGGCCGGCGGGGCCGCCGGACCGGGCGGCGGCGCGGGCGGCGGCGCAGGCGGCGCTGCGGCCGGCCGTCCCTGTCGCGGGGGCGGCGTGGTCCGCTGGGGAGGCGGTGTCGTGCCGGCCGCCACCGGCGGCGGCGGTGCGGCGGTGCGCCCGAACGGGGCCGCGGCGCGCGGGTCCTCGAAGCGCAGGCGCTGAGTGCTGAAGGCGATCTCGTCGCCGTGGCCCAGCACGGTAGGGCCGGTGATGGCGGCCCCGTTGACCCGCGTCGGCACGGTCGGCGACAGGGGCTCGACCACCCAGGCCGATCCCTGCGGGCTGATCCGGATCTGTTCGCGCGAGCAGGTGCGGTCGTCGGGGAAGCGGATGTCGGCGTGCTGGCCGCGCCCGGCGATCAGCGGCGTGGCGCCGAGGGTTACCGGCTCCGGCCGGCCTTGGACATGGATCGAGGGAGCGAGCCGGGACGCGCTGTCGTCGTTGGGCATGGATCGGATGCCGCGGGCGGGGAAGCCAACCTGCTGTTGTGGCCAACCTATCCGCAGGAAGCGGTTCGTGCAATCGGGAATGCCACAGGGGGCGGGCCGGCCGGGTCACGCATGCCTTGCGCCGGGGCGGCAACGTTCCTATGCCTAGCTAGCGTCCCCGCCCGCCCCTGCACCCGGTTGCCCCCATGTCCGACCGCCAGATCGTCAAGCCGCAGCCCGTGTCCGGGTTCCCGGAGTGGCTGCCCGAGGAGAAGCTGGTCGAGGAGCGCCTGCTCGGCCTGATCCGGCGCGCCTTCGAGCGTTACGGGTTCACCCCCGTGGAGACCCCGGCGATCGAGCGCAAGGACGTGCTGCATGCCAAGGGCGTGGTGGACAAGGAGATCTACGCCCTGTCCCGCCTGGCCGCCGGCGAGGGCGAGGATCCGGCCACCGAGCTGGCCCTGCACTTCGACCTGACCGTGCCGCTGGCGCGCTATGTGGCGCAGCACTTCGCCCGGCTGACCTTCCCGTTCCGTCGCTACCAGATCCAAAAGGTGTGGCGCGGCGAGCGGCCCCAGGCCGGCCGCTTCCGCGAGTTCTACCAGTGCGACATCGACGTGATCGGCAACGGCTCGCTCAGCCTGCTGGCCGACGCCGAGCTGCCGCTGGTCATCAACGACATTTTTGCGGAAATGGACATCGGCCGGTTCATGGTCCGTCTGAACAACCGGAAGATTCTTCAGGGTTACCTTGAACACCTCGGATTGGCCGGCGAGCCCGCGGCCGCGGCCCTGCGCGCCATCGACGCGCTGGAGAAGGCCGGCCGCGACGCCGTGCTGGCCGACCTGCGCGCGCCAGAGATCGGGCTGGACGCCGCCCGCGCGGAGGGCCTGGTCGACTTCATTGCCGGCGACCCGGACCTGGACCGGCTGCGCGGCCTGGACCTGGGCGACACCTTCGCCGCCGGGGTGGCCGAGCTGGCCGAGGTGGTCGAGGCCATGCGGGCGCTGGGCATGCCGGACGACGCGTTCCGGGTGGACCTGGCCATTGCCCGCGGCCTGGACTACTACACCGGCACGGTCTACGAGACCGTGCTGACCGACCACCCGCAGATCGGCTCGGTCTGCTCGGGCGGGCGGTACGACGACCTGGCCGGGACGTTCACCAAGCAGCGGCTGCCCGGCGTCGGCATCTCGATCGGGCTGACCCGGCTGCTCAGCCGGCTGTTCGATGCCGGCCTGCTGAAGGCCGGTGCGGCGACGCCGGCGCACGTGCTGGTCACGGTGATGGACCGGCAGTTCCTGGCCGACTACCTGGCGATCGCCGCCGACCTGCGCGGCGCCGGGCTGAACGTCGAGGTCTACACCCAGGGCAAGCGCATCGGCGACCAGCTGAAATACGCCGACCGCAAAGGCTTTCCCGTCGCCGTCATCGCCGGCGAGGCCGAGCTCGCCGCCGGCACCGTCAACGTCAAGACCCTGGCAACGGGCGAGCAGGCGGCGGTGCCGCGCACGGGGCTGATCGAGGCGGTGGCGGCGCGGCTGGGCGGCGGCTGAGGCCATCTGGCCAAGCGGCTGGCCCGCGTCCGACCGTGCCTTGCGACCGGGCATGGCGTCCGCCGCCGCAGGCAGCCAGTTGCCCACTCAAATAGAAAGCCTCTTCGTATTCGTGCAGCCTATAAATATTGCGGACGGCAGCGCCACTCCCGACAAGATCCTATTCGTCATCGCGAGCGAAGCGTGGCGATCCAGTCGTGCCGCAAGCGCGATCGATGTCTTGCTGAACTGGCCATGCCGGGCCTGGACCGCGAGCGCAGCGACGCGGCCCAGTCCCGGCGGTGCCGAATCCGAAATGTCGTAGATTTGGCGTGCGGCGCCACTGGATTGCTTCGCTACGCTCGCAAAGACGGGATGGTGATGCGGGCATGTATATTAAATGCAACCCAGTCCTCCCCATAGTTTCATCCAACGGGATCGGCCGGAACGGATGGTGTGAACTCGCGATGACGGCATTGCCAGCGGATATGTTTTGCAGGACGACGACAATCATATCAGATGCCAAACCGGTCGACCTGAATTATGCATGCCCGCTTTGGCACCAGCCGCCGGCGTCGTCCGGTCAAACGGAAGGGCCGCTGTTATGCGCCCTCCCGTCCGGGACCAGGTCAGCAGATCCGCGGCAGCTGCTCGCCGGACAGCCAGTCGACGATGCGGATGCCGCCGAAGGCGGTCTCCATCTGGACGAAGCGATGCCGGTCCTCGCGGACATGGCCGATGATCGCGGCGTCGGCGCCCAACGCATGCCCCCGCATCGCGGCGAGCAGCCGGTCGGCGTCGCCGCCGGCGCAGATCGCCACCAGCTTGCCCTCGTTGGCGACGTACAGGGGGTCGAGCCCGAGCAGCTCGCACGCCGCGCGGACCTGCGGCCGGACCGGGATCGCGCGCTCGTCCAGCATCATGCCGACACCGGACTGGTGGGCCAACTCGTTCAGGGTGGAGGCCAGGCCGCCGCGGGTCGGGTCGCGCAGGCAGTGCACGCCGGGCACCGCCGCCACCATGGCGGCGACCAGGCCGTGCAGCGCCGCGGTGTCCGACTCGATCGCCGTCTCGAACTCCAGGTTCTCGCGCCGCGACATGACCGCGACGCCGTGGTCGCCAATGCACCCGCTGACCAGCACCGCATCGCCGGGCCGCGCGCGGTCGGCGGACGGCGCCACGCCCGGCGGCACCGTGCCGATCCCGGTGGTGGTGACGAACACGCCGTCGCCCTTGCCGCGCTCCACCACCTTGGTATCGCCGGTGACCACCGGCACCCCGGCGGCGCGGGCGGCACGGGCCATCGACTCGACCACCTGGCGCAGGTCGGCCAGCGGGAAGCCCTCCTCGATAATGAACCCGGCGGCCAGGTACAGCGGCCGCGCCCCGGCCATGGCAACGTCGTTGAGCGTGCCGTTGACCGCCAGCGCGCCGATGTCGCCGCCGGGGAACGTCAGCGGCGAGACCACGTAGCCGTCGGTGGACACGACCATGCGCCCGGCCGGCGCTTCGAACACCGCCTGGTCGTCGCGGCGGGCCAGCATCGGGTTGTCGAAGGCGGCGACGAACAGCTCGTCGACGAGCTGCGCCATGGCGCGCCCGCCGCCGCCGTGGCTGAGGTCCACCCGGCCGTTCTGAAAGTCCAGCCGGCGCGGGGACAGGCGCTTGTCGGGCATGCCGGCGCTCTCCTTTTTCGTGCCGGGTCATCATAGGGCGCGGACGCCGGGGGCGAAACGGCGGCATGCGACCCTCGGCCGCAAGATTGTGACCGCCGCACGCCAAGCGCTTATCTGCTAGACCATGCGCCGCCAGGGAGGACCATACCGCCGTGACCGCCGTCGCCCGATCCGCCGAGACCGCCGCCCGCGACACCCGCCCGATCGCCGTCTGGCTGCTGGTCTGCGCCGCCATGGTGTTTGCGATGACGATCATCGGCGCGATCACGCGGCTGACCGAATCCGGCCTGTCGATGGTCGAGTGGCGCCCGCTGATCGGCACCCTGCCGCCGCTGAGCGACGCCGAATGGCAGCGCGTGTTCGATCTCTACCGGCAGACCCCCGAGTACCGGATCAACAACGCCGGCATGACCCTGGCCCAGTTCCAGGAGATCTTCTTCTGGGAATGGTTCCACCGCGTGTGGGGCCGTCTGATCGGCGTGGTGTTCGTCGTGCCGTTCCTGTGGTTCTGGGCGAGCGGCCGGATTCCCCGCCCGCTGCTGCCGAAGCTGTTCGGCCTGCTGGCGCTGGGGGCGGCGCAGGGGGTGCTGGGCTGGTACATGGTGCGCAGCGGGCTGGTCGACCGGCCGTCGGTCAGCCAGTACCGGCTGGCCGCGCACCTCGGCCTGGCGGTGCTGATCTTCGGGCTGCTGGTCTGGCTGGCGCTCGACCTGCTGCGCGGGGTGCGGCGACCGGCGCTGTTGGCGGGTGCGGCGGGGGTGCGCCGGCACGCCTGGGCGGCGATCGCCCTGGTCGCGGTAACGATCTTCTGGGGCGCGCTGGTCGCCGGCATCGACGCCGGGCTGGCCTACAACACCTTCCCGCTGATGGACGGCCGGATGCTGCCGCCGGAGGCGCTGTCGCTGACGCCCGCCTGGCTGAACCTGTTCGAGAACACCGCCATGGTGCAGTTCGTGCACCGCTGGCTCGGCATCGCGACGGGCGTGGTCGTGCTGGCGCTGTGGTGGCGCGGCCGGCAGGTGGCGGCCTCCGGCATCGATCGCGAGGCCGGCCTGATCGGCGGTCTGGCCGCGGCGACCGGCATCATGGTGCTGGTCCAGATCGGGCTGGGCATTGCCACGCTGCTGCTGTACGTGCCGATTCCGCTGGCCGCCGCGCACCAGGCGGGGGCGCTGATCCTGCTCACCCTGCTGCTGGCCTTCGCCCACGCCACCACGGCGCAGGCGGCGGCGGCGGCAGCGCCGCGTCCGGCCTGAACCGGGGATCAGACCAGCGGCACAAAGGCCACCGGCAGCACCGTCTCCTCGTGCACCCGGCCGGCCTCGTCCTTCGTGACCACCATCAGGTGCTGGGACGAGGACATGAACAGCGTCGCCCAGTGCGTGCCGGACGATTCGACCGGGATGACCATCCGGCCGCCGGGGGCGAGCTGGTCGAGCAGCGCCGGCGGCACGCCGCGGCCCGATGCCGCGGTCACCACGACGGCGTCATAGGGGGCATGCTCCGGCCACCCCTCGGCGCCGTTGCCGGTGCGCACGTGCACGTTGCGATAGCCGAGGCCGTGCAGGCGCGCCTCGGCCGACGCGGCCAGCTCCGGCACCACCTCCACCGAATACACCGCGTCGGCGACCTCGGCCAGCACCGCCGCCTGATAGCCGCAGCCGGTGCCGATCTCCAGCACGCGCCCGGCGCGGCCGCCGGTGGCCAGGTCGGTCATCACCGCGACCATGTACGGCTGCGAGATGGTCTGGCCGTGGCCGATCGGCAGCGGGCGGTTGCGGTAGGCCTGGCGGCGCTGCTCGGGCGGCACGAACGCCTCGCGCGGGACCCGGCCCATCGCCGCCATGACCTCCTCGGCCAGGGTGTCCTTGCCCAGCCAGCTGCGGGTCTCGGCGACCTCGGCGGCGACCTCCCTGACCAGGGCGGCCCGTTCGGCCTCGAGCGACTCTTGTGACATGGCGCCTCTCCGCCTTAAGTGTGGAGGTAGGTCCGGCATCGGCTTGAGGGGAAGCAGAGGCCGGCGGCGTCCGGCAAGGCGGTGCGCCGCGGGCCGGGTGCCGGAGTGCGCAGAGTTGCAACGAGGCGCCGGCCGGTCGCGTTCCCGGTCGACGCATAAAGCGTGTTGCTGCGACGCAGCGGAAAGGGAATCATCCGCCATCGTGCCGGCGGGATGCCGTGCCGCGGTCTCCCCGACGCCCCGTGTCCCCGCAAGGAGCTCCATACAGCCATGGATGAGGATTTTCGCTCTACCTTCGCCTTCCATCAATTCCCCGGCGCCACGGAAAAGCTGCGCGAGCTGGTTCGCATGGGCTATGAGCAGGCGGTGGCGCGCGCGGAGACGTCGGTGCGGATGGCGCGCAGCCTGGCCGCCTGCCGGACCCCGCTCGACGCCATCGCGGTCTACCAGGACTGGATGGTGGCCGAATCGCAGCGCATCGTCACCGACATGAGCAAGATGGCCGACCTGTCGCGCTGGCTGCTGCAAAGCTCCAGCGAGATGCTGCTGCGCCAGGGGCCGATGGCGGCGGGCGCGGCGGCCGAGACCGCCGCGTCGATCGCCGAGCAGGCCGCGGCCCAGCAGCGCGCGGCGGCCGAGCAGGCCGCCAGCACCGCGGCAGCCGCGGCGGCGGCGGCGGCGGCGACCGCCGCCACTGAGGCCTCCGCCCAGCCGGAGGCGGCGCCCGAGCCCGCACCGGAGCCGGCGCCGGACCCCGCCGCCGAGGCGCCAGCAGCCGAGACGCACACCGTGCCGCCGGAGGCCGAGGGCCCGCATCCGCAGAGCGCCGCCGAGGTGATGCCGGCGGACGTGCCGCCGCCCGAGGGCGCGCCGGCCGGCGAGCCGCCCGCCGAGCAGGCCCCGGCCGAAGGGACGCCCGCCGAGGAACCGGCTGCGGCGCCGGAGCCGGCGGCCGAGGAACAGGCGCCGCCGCCGGAGGGCGAGCAGCCTCAGCCCCCGCCCGAGGGCGAGCACCACGGCTGACCCGGCCGCCGTGGCGGGGATGGGGCGTAGCGGAGCGGCCGGCAGGATCCGGGCCCTGCCGGCCGACGTGCCGTACGCCCGCCGGCGGGAGCGCCGGCGCTGCCGTCAGCCGTCGTCGCCGCCCAGGGCCATGACGCCGACGCCCATGCCGGCGCTGCCGAAGGTGACGAACAGCCCGAAGAACAGCATGAAGCCGTACAGCAGCGGGTTGTCGGAGTTGCCGATCAGCGTGCGCAGGTCGGCGAAGTCGAGCCAGAGCAGCGCGGCGCCGAACACGAACCCGCCGACCGTCCCGTACAGCAGGTGGCGCAGAAGGAAGCCGACCGCCCGGCGCTCGTGGGGCTGCAGCATGGTGTCCCTCCCTCGTCGGTCCGTCGGGCGGCGGGCCAGCCGGCAGGCCGGCTTGCGGGACGCGCCGAGCGTTGCGGGCGGCGCCAAGCCGCCGTCACGCCCGGCGCAGGCGCAATCGTCCCGAGGGCATGGTCTCCGCCGCCTTCGGCGCGACCTGCTCGGCCACACGGGCCGCCGTCACGATCATGATCGCCATGACGACATAAATGAGGTCGAAGAACGCAAGGTTCGCGAACAGACCCGCAGAAACATATCCGACGAGGCCGACCTTGATCATGGCCGCCAGGTCCCGGGCCCAATACAGCTCGGGCCGGTCGCGGGCCTGCCGTTCGACCCAACTGCCGGTCGTCCAGGTGGCGATCCCCATTATGAAGAACAGGAACAGCCCGACGAACCCGTGCTCCCCGAGCACCTGGAAAATGATGCTGTGCGCGGCCTTCGCTTGGGAGCTGCCCGTGTATTGTTCGTAGGCCGCCCTGTTCTCGAAAATGGTGAAGCCGCCGCCGGTGATCGGCCGGTCGAGGGCGACGTCGATGGCGAAGCCCCAGGCCCGCAGGCGCCCCTGCGCCGACGCGTCCTCCTCGTAGTCCTGGATCGAGCTCATGCGCTCATGCCACTCCGCCGGCATGAACGCAAAAACCGCGGGCACGAGGACGATCATCAGCCCGCCCAGCAGCACCCTCCTGCGGGACTTCAGGATCAGGAACAGCAGCATGGCGGTGACCGCCAGGAAGGCGCCGCGCGACTGCGACCCGAACACGGCCACGACCGACAGGGCGAAGGCGAACCCCATGCCGATGCGGATGAACCGTTCGGCGCTGTTGAGCTGCAGGTACCGCATCAGCGGGATGGTCAGCACCACCGCCAGCGCCAACTGGTTGCGGTCGGCGATGAACGAGCCCGCCGGCCCCAGCACGCTGTGCTGCCCCCCGGTCATGATCGTGAAGATGCCGCCCTTGGTCGAGAAGAAGCCGATCGAGATCACCACGATCCAGACCAGCACGTGGATCTGCTCGCGCGACCGCACGATCAGCATGATGAAATAGGCCAGAAGGAAGATTTTCAGGACGAATATCAGTCTGTCGAACGCAGCCCCGACGTCGACGGCGAACGGCGTGGTCACCGCCACCCAGATCGTGAACGTGATCAACAGGATCGTCGGCGCCGACATCGGCAGCGGCTGCTTCTCGCGGTACAAGACCCAGGCCGCCATGGTCACGAGCGCGATGAGCTGGACGAACGGATAATCGTAGGCGAACCCCCAGGTCAGCCGGTACGGGCTCATCAGCGACAGCCAGACCCACATGATCAGCCCGACGAACGGCCGCATCAGCGCCACCGGGACCGATCCGAAGACCAGCATCGTGATGAAGAGGTCACGCATGGCTTGCCATCACGATGGTCCCGACGGGCGCTCCGCCCCGCGGGGCGGCACATCTTCCATGGTTTGGCCCCGGCGGCCCGGCCCGGCGCCGCGATAGGCGCGGAAGGGATTCGAACCCCCGACCTCTGCCGTGTTGCGGCAGCGCTCTGCCCCTGAGCTACGCGCCTCCAGCCGACCGCCCACCGTAGAGTGCCGGGCCGCGGCCAGGGAGTCCGACGAACGGATCCGCCGGCCCGGCCCTACGGCTGCAGCGACTCGAGCAGGGCCTCCGCCTCGGCGCGGCCGTCGAACGGGGCGTCGCCGACCAGCGCCTCCTCCAGCACCGCCCGCGCCTCGTCGCGCCGGCCGGCCTCCGCCAGGGTGCGGGCGTAGTGCGCGGCAATCATCGGGTTGCCGTCGGCCGCCGCGTTGGCGTCCGCCATCAGGGTCACCGCGCGCGCCGTGTCGCCCCGCTCCAGCAGGATCATGCCGAGGGTGTCCATGATCATCGCGTTGTCGCCGACCGCCTCGTACGCCGCCTCGGCGTGGGTCAGCGCCGCGTCCAGGTCGCCGAGCTCCGCCAGGATCCAGGCCAGGTTGTTGCGGGCCACGATGTTGTCCGGCGCGGCCTCCAGCACCGCCAGGTACTGGTCGCGCGCGCCCGGCAGGTCCTCCAGGGTCAGCATGAAGTCGGCCAGCATCATGCGCCCGGCCCAGTCCTCCGGATGACTGCCGATCCAGTCCTCCAGGGTGGCCACGGCCGCGTCGCGCTCGCCGATCGACCACTCGGTGCGCGCCAGCCGGCGCACCATGTCGGGGTCCGGGTCGTCCTCGGCAACCGCCGCGCGCAGCACCTGGACGGCCTCCTGCGGCCGGTCTTGGGCCAGCAGCACGCGGGCCTCCAGGTCCGCGACCCGGTCGTCGTCCGGGGCCAGCTCGCGCAGCTCCGCGACCGCCTGCGCGGCCTCGTCCAGCCGGTCCTCGGCAAGGTGCAGGCGGCCGTAGGCGATCCTCGCATCCAGGTAGCCGTCGTCGATCTCCAGGGCGCGCTCCAGCGCCGAGCGCAGGCCGCGCATGTCGCCGGCGGCCTCGTACGCCTGGGCCAGGCGGAAATGCGCCGCCGCCTGGTCCGGCGAGCGGCGGGCCAGCGCCTCGAACATCCGCACCGCCTCCGCGGTCTGGCCGGTCGCCATCTGGGCCAGCCCGGCGGTCTCCAGCAGCAGCGGCGGCTGGTCGTGGCCGTCGGTCAGGACCGGGCGCAGCGCGTTCAGGGCGTGCTGCGGCTCGCCCTGCGTGAGCAGGTAGCGCGCCAGCACGACCCGCGCCTCGATGCTGTCCGGGTTGGCCTGGACGGCCTGCTCCAGCGCCGCGCGGGCGGCTTCGGCCGTGCCGGCCGAGGCCTCCAGCCGGGCCAGGCGCACCAGGGTCGGCAGGTGGCCTGGGTTGGCGGCGAGGACCCGCTCGAAATGGCCGCGGGCGGCATCGGTGTCGCCGTCGAGCAGCGCCAGCAGGGCCAGGTTGTTGCCGGCATCCGGATAGCCGGGCTCGATCTCCATGGCGCGCTCGAAGGCCGCCGTCGCGGCGTCGCGGTCGCCCGCCGCGGCGAGCGCGATGCCGGCCAGCACCGGGCCGATCGGGTTGTCGGCGCGCGTCTCCGCCAGCGTTCCGGCGCGCTCGGCCGCGCGGTCGTACTGTTCGTTGCGGATCAGCGCCAGGATCAGCAGAACCTCGGCCTGGACCAGGTCCGGCTGCCGCTCCAGAGCGCCCTCCAGCTCCTCGATGGCGGTCTCGTCCTCCCCCTCGGCCATGCGCAGCAGGCCGAGCCGGGTACGCGCCGCCGCATCGTCGGGGCTCCGCTCCACCGCGCGGCCCAGCAGGCGCCCGCTCTCGACCACGTTGCCGGCGCGCAGCGCGGCGATGCCGGCCATGGTCAGCAGCTCGGCGTCGTCGCCGCCGGCGTCCAGCCCGGGCCCCAGGGTCTCCAGCGCCTCGTCGTACAGGTTGGCGCGCATCTGCGCCGCGGCCAGCAGCCGGCGCACGGCGATGTTGTCCGGATCGAGGGCGAGGGCCCGGTCCAGATGGTTCAGCGCAACTTCGGTCTGATCGATGGCGTACGCCGACGCCCCGGCCAGCAGCAGGGCCGGCACGTTGCGCGGCGTGGCGGCGAGCACCCGGTCGACCCAGCCCTGCGCGGCGGCGTAGTTGCCCAGCTCGTAGGCCGTCACGGCGCGCAGATAGGTTGCGACGACGCTGTCCGGCGCCGCCTCGAGCACGGTGTCGAGCTCGCCGGCCGCCTCCTCGAACCGGCCCGCGGCGATCATGGCGCGGGCCGCGCCCAGCCGGGCGCCGGTGTTGCCCTCCTGCGCCTCCAGCAGCTGACGGAAGCGGCTCTCGGCGAGGTCGGGCTCGCCCCGGCGCAGCGCCAGCTCGCCGGCGATCGCCAGCAGCTCGGCGTTGTCCGGCGCCAGGGCCTGACCCTCCGCCAGCAGCCGCTCGACCTCGTCCAGGTCGTCGTCCAGCAGCGCCAGGCGCGCCAGGCCGGCGTAGCCGTCGGCGCGCGGCTCGTAGGCGACGACCTGCGTGAACGCGTCGCGCGCCGCCTCCAGCTCGCCGGTGGCCAGCAGCGCGCCGGCGCGCAGCAGCATGCGCTCCGCGGCGATGTCGGAGTCGACCGCCGCGGGCGCCTCCAGGTCGGCCAGCACCGTCTCGAAGTCGCCGAGCAGAAGCCGGGCGCGGGCGAGCTGGACGTCCAGCATCTCGTCGTCGGCGCCCATCTCCCGGGCGCGCGCCAGTTGGCTGGCCGCGCTCTCGGGATTGCCGGTCACCAGGAACAGCTCGCCGAGCAGGCGCCGGGCCTGCGCGTTCTCCGGGTTGGCCTGGACCGCGTTGCGCGCCTCGATCAGGCCGGCGGCGAGGTCGCCCTGCTCAACATGCGCCTGGGCCCGCTGCAGGTATTCGGCATCGCTCAGGGCGGCATCGCCGTCGCACGCGCTGATCAGGACGGCACAGGCCACGGCAAGGCAGGCCCGCATGGCCTGCCGACGGATGCCGGGAAGATCCATCATTGCGTTTTCGTCGCTCCCGAAAGCTGGGGCAGGACCACAGTCTAACCCCGTTGCACTTTGCAATCTACGGGTCTTTATGCGCCGCGTCGTCGCCGATCCGGCGCCCCGCGGCCACGACCCGAGCGTGTCGACCGCGCCTTCGGCGTTCGCGCCGCGAACCGGACCAGCGCCTTGCGCCCCAGGTGGCGGGCCAGCAGCAGCGGCGGCATGCGCAGCCAGTGCGAACGTACGTACAGCAGCCACCGCGCCGCCGCACCGCCGTTGTCCTCAGGCCGAGGCGAGACCGGGGCGAACGCGGCCGCCACCAGCCGGTCCATCAGCAGGCGGACCGGCGCCGGCGGGGCGTAGGTCGCCAACCGCGCGTGGACCATATCGGGGACGGGCGTTTCCAGGAAATGCCTGCAATAGTGCAACGCGTAGAACAGCGGCCGGCCTAAACCGCGGTGCCCGGCGCGGTCGACGACGCCGGGCCAGAAGTCGGGCCGCGCGCCGAACAGCCGGATCAGGCCGTCGAGGTCGACCAGCTCGCGCAGGCCGCCGAACACCTCGCCGTCGTGGAACAGGTGGATCGCCGTATGCAGCAGCATGTCGGGCGGAGCCAGGCGCCACAGCCCGGTCCCGCCGATCGGCTCGGCCGCGGCGAGCAGGTCGGCGCCGGCGATCTTCAGGCGGCTGGTCGGCGGTACGATGGTGTGGTGGATGTCCAGGACGGTGCCGCGCTCCTCGTGCACCAGCGGCGGCAGCTCGTGCATGTACTCCCGGTAGTAGTGCTCGTCGTACGGGTCGGACTTGACCGGCCGCCAGCCGTGCACCCGGACCGCCGCCTCGACCGCCGGCAGGTCGGGCCGCGCCACCAGGATGTCGACGTCGCTCATGATCCGGCCGCGGCCGATCGGCACGCCGGCGATCACGTACGCCGCGCCCTTGAGCAGCACGATCCGCTCCGTCGCGCCGCGCAAGGCCCGCTGCGTGCAGGCGACCTCCCAGCGCGTGATCCGCTCGTACCGGTCCGCCGTCCGCCGCGCGGCGGCCAGCCGGTCGCGGGCCCGCGCCGGCACCCGGTCGAGCACGCCGGCGTCCTCCAGCAGCGCGGCCAGGCGGCCGCCCAGGGCGGCGCCGCTCGCCTGGACCAGCAGCACGCCCCAGTCCGCGCCGCCAAGCTCGGCGGCGATCTGCGGCCGGCGCAGGACGCGCAGCAGCAGCGACTCGCGGGTCGCCGCGGCGAACCGCGCCGGCGGGCTGTCCGCCGGCCTGCCCTCCGGACCCGCGGCCGGGACCGCCACGGCATCCGCGCCGCGGCCGCTCATGCCGCCAGCCCGCCCACGGCGTCGACGGCGTCGTCGAGGCTGTCGTACGCCAGCCGGTGGCCCGGGCAGCCGCCGGCCAGCCCGGCCAGCAGCGCCGCACCGCGCTCGCCCAGGATGCTGTAGTTGACCGCGTTGCGGTTGAGCGCGAGGAACGTGCCGGTGCGGGACAGCGCCTCGGTACGGACCGCGGCGCCGGACCGCCAGCGCGGCAGGACCACGCAGCACGGCCGGGCCGGCTCGTCCTGGGCGGCCACGCTCGCCGCCGGCGGCAGCACGTAGCCGACCGTGCCCTTGACCGTGCCGGGGAAGACGCCGGCGAACATGTGCTCGGGGGCAAACCGGCGCATCACGGCGATCGCGCCCTCCTTCAGCGAGACCGGCCGCGGCAGCGGCGCGATCAGGCCGTCGCCCGGCCGGATCAGGGTGAACTCGTCCGACAGCAGCCGCCAGCCGCGCGCAACCAGGGCGCCGCACAGCGTGCTCTTGCCCGACCCCGGCGGCGCCGGCAGGATGACCGCGCGGCCGTCGCGGGCGACCACGGCGGCGTGCAGCATCAGGTACTCGTGGGCGCGCGTCGCCAGCGACCAGTTCATGGTCCACTCCAGCGCCGGCACGCTGAGCTGTGCCCGCGCCTGGGCGGCGTGAAAGCGGCCGTCGATCGACAGGTGGATGCGCCGCGACCACGGCCGGCGCGGGTTCAGGTGCGCCCGGCAGTCCACGTAGACGTCCGGCGGCTCGTCGGGTTCGGCCAGCGGGTGATGGGCATAGAGCGCGTGCAGCGGGCCGCGCGCGGCCGGCACCGTCACCCGCCAGTGCACGACGAACGGGCCGAGCCGAACGGCGAGCCCGCTGCCGAGCGCGGCGGCAAAGGCGTCGGATGTCAGATCGGATACCTTCACGCGTCGGCCGGATCGATCATGCCCAGGGCGGCGAACCGCGCCAGCACGGCCGACAGGGCGGACGCCGCCTCGGCTGCCCGCTCCGGTTCAACCATGTCGGTCAGCAAGGCGCAAAGCTGCGCCTCCGTCAAGGGCCGGACATGCAGCGCGCGGAAGGCCTCGGCCGCAAGCGCGTTGAACAGATGGGTCTGCCCCGACCGGCGGTCGTAGACGATCAGGTCGTCGTCCAGGCCGAACAGGGCGAAGGCCGACGGGTCGGCGAGCCTCCATACGTCCGGCGAGTCGGGAGTCGGCATGGCGAGGCGACCGGGTACGGGCTCCGGATCCGCGGCGTCCGGCCCCGCCCGTCGTCAGCCTGCGGAGCGTCCGCCTATTGCGTGGAGGATACCAGACAGGACCCGTTTATGCCTTCCTCTACGTTGGTCTGGTCGTGGCCCAGCTCTTCGAGCGCCTGTGCCTGGGCCTCGCCGTCGACGATGCCCGCCGCGCGCACGCGCTGCAACGCGCCGCCGCAGCTGGACGCCGCCCAGGCGCGGGTGGTGCCGAGGGTCAGAATGGCGGGGCCGGTCAGGGCGGCGCCGGCGATCAGGCGCCGCCGAGTCGGTGCTCCCGCCGGGCTGCCGGCGGGTGGCGTCAGGCCGTACTTGTCCATGCGAGGCGCTTCCTCCAGCAGCTGGATGTTACGCATAACCTCGTATGGAATGGTAAGGACGCCGACGCAGCGATCAAGCCGAGACTTGCGGCATTCTTCAGTCGTATAAGGCTGATACTTACCAAGGGTCGTGCGATGAATACGGCTTTAACCCTGGATTAATTTCCGGGTCAAATATACACTGTGGTACGTCGACGGCGCGTCCTCCATGCGAGCGCGCGTCTTCAACCCGGACCGGATGCGGCCGACTCCGAAGTGGCGGGAACGCGGTCGGGCCCGGACGGTCGGGTCCGGGGCGCGCGGTCTTTCGGAAAGGATGAGGTGGCGACGGTGCCGGCTGCCGGGCGCCGGGCGTTTCAGTCCGCCCGCGGCGCGCCGCCCGGCAGGACGACGCCTGCGACGGCCTTCGGCTCAGTCGTCGTCGTCGTCGTCGTCATCGTCGTCATCGTCGTCATCGTCGTCATCGTCGTCATCGTCGTCGAAGCCGGCCGACACGAGGCACGATTCGTTGATGCCGCGTCTATGCGGCACGTGATGATCTGCCCGTCGGAGCGCCTGCCGCGTCCGCCGCGTGTTCAGGTCGTCGTCGCCATCGTTCGCATCCAGCACCACCTGGCCGCAGCTCGACACGGCCCAGGCGCGGTGGGTGTGCAGCGTGATGACGGCCGGCCCCGCCAGAGCGGCCCCGCGAAGCAACCGCCGGCGCACGGTGCCGACGCCGGGTGCGTCCGGCCGGCGGTTCTCGTCAGAGTCCGTCATGCAATCCTCGCGACGTGGCGTGGCCGGGCACAGCCGGAGACGGTGCCCAACCGCAATCTTGATCCGCATACGCCCAAAATCAACCGGCAAGCTATCGAATGGATAGAATTCGATCAAAGCCGACTGTGGGCGGGAAACGCCGTTCCGCACTCGCAGTCTGATCGCCTGAGGTTAAAGAACGATGATTTCGCCGCCACCGACGGCGCGGGGCTCTACGGTTTCGCCCGGTCCGGCCCGCCGGTCCGCCCCCCCCGCCCCCGGTCGCGGGCCGATCAGAGGGCGACCAGCACCACCGCCGCGATCAGGCCCCACAGCAGCAGGCTGGCGCACATGAGAACGATCATGGCCTTGCGCGCCGACCATTCCGGGGACGGCGTGCCGTCCTTCGCAGCATCGCGCGGGCGGCGCTGATCCATCGGCAAATCCTTTAATCCAAAATGATTAGATCCTGTGGACGACACCGGCACAGGCGATATCGCGGGACCGGATACGTCAGTACCAGCATCGATGCGGCCGGACAACTATGTTGTCGTCTGTCGAATTTACTTTTAGTTTAAGACAATCTCACAGCTTCCGCATGGCGCGACAGCCTCGCCGCGCAACGTGCGACAGTACGGCACGAAAGCCGATTTCATCGTCAAGACTGTCGACGAGGTGCGGCCGATCCTCCACCCGGCCCGCCGCCGGGCCGTGCCGGCCGGCGGTCCGGCCCGTCACCCGCGAATCGCCTGGCGCACCACGGCGATGATGTAGTCCTGCACGGCGGGGTCGAGGTACGGGTGCATCGGCAGGCTGAACACCCGCTCGGCCAGATGGTCGCTGACCGGCAGCCCGGTGCCGGCGACCGGGCAGTGCGCGTAGGCCGCCTGGCGGTGCATGGACCGCGGGTAGTAAACCGCCGACGGCACGCCGTGGGCGCGCAGCCGGCCCATCACCGCGGCGCGGTCGACCGGCCCGTCCGGCACGACCGTGTACTGGGCCCAGACCGAGGTTGCGCCGCGCCGCACGCCGGGCGTGCGCACCACGTCGGCGAGCCCGGCGGCGTAGCGGTCCGCGACCGCCTGACGGGCCCGGATCTCCTCGGCGAACACCGCCAGCTTCTCGATCAGGATGGCAGCCTGCAGGGTGTCGAGTCGCGCGTTCATGCCGATGCGGACGTGGTCGTTGCGGTCGGCGCCCTGGCCGTGCCGGCTCAGCGAGCGCAGCACGGCGGCGGTGGCCTCGTCGTCGGTGAACACGGCGCCGCCGTCGCCGTAGCAGCCCAGCGGCTTGGCCGGGAAGAAGCTGGTCGTGGTCATCTCGGCCAGCGTGCCGACCGGCCGGCCCTGCCAGGTGGCGCCGAAGCTCTGTGCCGCATCGGCAATCATCCACAGCCCGTGCGCCTCGGCGACCGCGCCCAGGGCCTCGTAGTCGGCCGGCTGGCCGAACAGGTCGACGGCGATCACCCCGCGCGGCTCCAGCCCGGCCCGGCGCGCCGCGATCACGCCCTGCTCCAGGCTGTCCGGATCCATGTTGAAGGTGTCGTCGCGCACGTCCACGAACACCGGCATCGCGCCCAGCCACGGCACCACCTCCGCGGTCGCCGCGAAGGTGAACGCCGGGACCAGCACGGCGTCGCCCTGGCGCACGCCCTTGACCATCAGCGCCAGGGCCAGCGCGTCGGTGCCGTTGGCGCAGGCGACCGCGTGCCCGGCGCCGCAGAAGGCCGCCAGGCGCTGCTCCAGCTCGGCGACCTCCGGCCCCAGGATGTACTGGCCGTGGGCGAGCACCTTGGCGATCGCGCGGTGCAGGGCGTCGCCGAGCCGGCGCTGCTGCGCGGCCAGGTCGATGAACGCGATCGGCGCCGCGGGCTTGGGCGGCAGCGGCGGCGGCGCGGGCGCCGGCCGGGCGGCCTCGGTCTGCGCGTTGGGCACGGGCGGGCACCCCTTCCCGGTTCGCGGGCGGAGCGGCGGCCCGTGCCGCCGGCCCCGCCCGGATCCTCCTGCGGATGATGTCGGTCCGGATCTAGACCAGCTTGGCGCGCGGCACAACATTCCCGGAAGCGTTCCGGGTGCTTTAGGGGCCGGAGGCGCGCCTGCCAAAATGCCGCCGCATATGCATGCTTGTAGTGCAGGCGTCGGGGGCCGCCGGGGCGGCGCGGCCCGGCCGGCGGCTGAAGGAGACGAGCGATGCGCGGGTTCTCGCGGACGATGCGGATGGCGGCGGCGGCCGCCGCCCTGGCCCTGCCGCTGGCGGCCTGCCAGACCGCCGGCACCGGGCAGACCTTCGGCACGGTCGGCGGCGCCGCGGTGGGCGGACTGATCGGCAGCCAGGTCGGCGGCGGCACGGGTCAGCTGATCGCCACCGGCGCCGGGACGGCGCTGGGCGCGCTGGCCGGGTCGATGATCGGCCAGTCGATCGACCAGCAGAACCAGCAGATGATGACCGCGGGCAGCCCGGACCGCCCGGCGATCGGGTTCAACCAGGTGCCGCAGGGCTATGGCGGTGCGACGTCCGGACCGACGCCGGTCTACCCGGCGCAGCCGTGCACCACCCCGCCGTGCCCCGCCCAGGCCTACCCGACCCAGGCCTACCCGACCCAGGCGTATCCCACGCAGGCCTATCCGACGCAGGCCTATCCGACACAGACGTACCCGACCCAGGCGTATCCCACGCAGACGTACCCGACCCAGACCTACCCCACCCAGACCTACCCGCCGACGGCGGGCTATCCGACCTATTGAGCGGCGGGGACCGCGCCATGCGCCGGGGCCTGCCGCTGCTCGCCGCCGCCGCGCTGGCTTGCCTCGCCGGCCCGGCGGCCGGCGCCAAGGGCGACCGCGCCGACCTGATCGCCGCCTGCCTGGCCGCCGGCGCGGCCGAGGCCGAATGCACCTGCATCGCCGACCAGGTGGCCGAGCGCCTGCTGCCCGCCGACCGCCGCCCGGCCATGGCCGCCGTCACCCGCGTGCTGGAAGCCGCCGCCGCCGGCACCGCCCCGCCCACCGACGCCGAGCTGGCCGCCGAGCTCGACCTCGCCCCCGCCGCCGTCACCCGCCTGACCGAACGCACCGGCTCGCTGCTGCTCGCCGCCGGCGAGGCCTGCGCCGTGCGGTAGCGCCCGCGCGCCGACGCCGGTTGCGCAACCGCGGCTGGATCACTGCCGAAGAGTCCGCTAGGCTGTCGCCCGCAACCGTACGGCGACCCAGCGGATCCCGTTCCATGACCGAGCCGAAGCGTGCGCCCGTCAAGGTGTTCGTGTCCTATGCCCATGAGGACGAGGACCTGTGGGCCGAGCTCAACCAGCAGCTCGGCGCCTTGAAGCATGGCGGGCTGATCGACGTCTGGTGGGACGGCCGGATCATGCCGGGGAAGGAATGGCAGAAGGAAATTGCCGAGAACCTGGAGGCGGCCGACCTGATCCTGCTGCTGGTCAGCTCGGCGTTCCTGAATTCCATCTACTGCTACAGGAAGGAGATGCGGCGGGCGATGGCGCGGCACCGCGCCGGAACCGCGCGCGTCGTGCCGGTACTGCTGCGCGCCTGCCACATCGGCGAGGCGGAGTTCGGCGCGGTTCAGGGCCTGCCGGACCCGTTCAAGCCGGTCGCGGGCCGGCGCTCGCGCACCGCGCGGGACGAGGTCTGGGCCGGGATCGTGTGCGCCCTGGACGGCGTCGTGCGCGACCTGGCGCGGGCCGGGCCGGCGGCGCCGGCCGAGCGCGAGCCTGGACCCGCGCCCGCGCCTGCCGGCCCGGTCCACAACCTGCCGCCGCGCAACCGGGCGTTCACCGGCCGCGCGGCCGTGCTCGACCGCATCCGGGAGGCCTTGCGGCACGACCGCACCGTGGCGGTGACCCAGGTGGAGACCGCGGCGGTGACCGGGCTGGGCGGCATCGGCAAGACCCAGGCGGCACTCGAATACGCCCACCGCCATGCCGGGGACTACAAACTGATTTGGTGGGTCAACGCCGACACCCCCGCCACCCTCGCCGAGGACCTGCAGGCCCTGGCCGTGCGCCTCGCCCTGCCCGAGGCCGCGGCGCGGGAGCAGGATGCGGTGCTGGCCGCGGTGCGCGCGTGGCTGGAGGCGCGGGACGGCTGGCTGCTGGTGTTCGACAACGCCGACCGGCACGAGACCGTGCTGCCGGTCCTGCCCGCGCGCGGCGGCGGGGCGGTGCTGGTCACCAGCCGCGACCGGCGCTGGGACCGCCACGCCGACCGGGTGGACATCGACTTCTGGACGCGCGACGAGGCCGTCGCCTACCTGCGCGCCCGCCTGGGCCGCGACGATCCGGGCCACGGCGACCTGGCCGACGCGCTGGGCGACCTGCCGCTGGCGATCGAGCAGGCGGCCGGGTTCATGGCCGAGGCCGGGCAGGGCGCCGCCGGCTATCTGGCCCTGTTCCATACCGCCCGCGACCGGCTGCTGGCCGGGCACGAACCGCCGCCCGGCCACCCCGAAGGCGTCTGGGTGACCTGGGACGTCTCGGTCGAGGCGGCGCAGGCGGCGCATCCGGCCGCCGGCGCCCTGCTCAACGTGCTGGCCTTCCTGGCACCGGACGACATCCCGCGGTCGCTGTTCACCGACCATGCCGATGAGCTGCCCGAGCCGCTGCGGGCGGCGGCGCAGGACGGCGTCGGGTTCGCGCTGGCCGTGGCGGCGCTCAACCGCTTCTGCCTGATCGGCGCGGCGCCGGACGCGCTGTCGGTGCACCGTCTGGTCCAGTCGGTGACCCGCGCCCGCCTGGACGACCCGCAGCCCTGGGCCGACACCGCCATCGGCCTGCTCGCCGCGGCGTTTCCAGACGAAGACCCGCCCCCGGACGACGTGCGCTCCTGGCCCGCCTGCCTGCGCCTGCGGCCCCACGCCGAAGCGGCGCTCGCCCTGGCCGAGGGGCCGGGCACCGTGGCCGAACGCATCAGCCTGCTGCTCAACCAGCTCGCGCTGTACCTGAAGTCGCGCGCCGAGTATGCGGCGGCCCGGGCGCATTACGAGCGCGCCATCGCGCTCGCCGAGGCGGCCCTCGGGCCAGACCATCCGGAAGTTGCGATCGACGTCAACAATCTGGGCGGCGTACTGCAGGACCAGGGCGATCTGCCCGGCGCGCGGGCGTGCTTGGAGCGGGCGCTGCGGATCGACGAGGCGGCCCTCGGGCCGGACCATCCGACCGTGGCGATCCGGGTCAACAATCTGGGCACCGTGCTGCACGACCAGGGCGACCTGCCCGGCGCGCGGGCGTGCTTCGAGCGGGCGCTGCGGATCGACGAGGCGGCCCTCAGGCCGGACCATCCGGACGTGGCGATCCGGGTCAATAATCTGGGCCTCGTGCTGCAGGCCCAGGGCGATCTGCCCGGCGCGCGGGCGTGCTGCGAGCGGGCGCTGCGGATCGACGAGGCGGCCCTCGGGCCGAACCATCCCAACGTGGCGCGCGATGTGAACAATCTGGGCCTCGTGCTGCAGGACCAGGGCGATCTGCCCGGCGCGCGGGCGTGCTTCGAGCGGGCGCTGCGGATCGGCGAGGCGGCCCTCGGGCCGGACCATCCGACCGTCGCAATCCGGGTCAACAATCTGGGCGGCGTGCTGCAGGCCCAGGGCGATCTGCCCGGCGCGCGGGCGTGCCATGAGCGGGCGCTGCGGATCGACGAGGCGGCCCTCGGGCCGAACCATCCCAACGTGGCGCGCGATGTGAACAATCTGGGCCTCGTGCTGCGGGCCCAGGGCGATCTGCCCGGCGCACGGGCGTGCTTGGAGCGGGCGCTGCGGATCGGCGAGGCGGCCCTCGGGCCGGACCATCCGAACGTGGCGCTCCGGGTCAACAATCTGGGCCTCGTACTGAAAGACCAGGGCGATCTGCCCGGCGCGCGGGCGTGCTTCGAGCGGGCGCTGCGGATCGGCGAGGCGGCCCTCGGGCCGGACCATCCGACCGTCGCCAGCTTCGTCAACAATCTGGGCCGCGTGCTGCGCGCCCAGGGCGATCTGTCCGGCGCGCGGGCGTGCTTCGAGCGGGCGCTGCGGATCGACGAGGCGGCCCTCGGGCCGGACCATCCGCACGTTGCGATCCGGGTCAACAATCTGGGCCTCGTGCTGCGCGCCCAGGGCGATCTGCCCGGCGCGCGGGCGTGCTACGAGCGGGCGCTGCGGATCGACGAGGCGGCCCTCGGGCCGGACCATCCGAACGTCGCGATCCGGGTCAACAATCTGGGCCTCGTGCTGCACGACCAGGGCGATCTGCCCGGCGCGCGGGCGTGTTTCGAGCGGGCGTTGGCGATCTTTGAAGCCACGCTCGGCCCGGACCATCCCAACACGCAAAAGGTCCGCGGCCACCTTGCTGCCCTGCCCCCGGCCGACGGCTGACGGCCCGCCCACGCCTTTGCCGGGCGGGGCGGTCGTTTGCGGGTTTGCAATGGCGTGCCGGCGGAGAGGCCGGTGTCGGGCGTCGCTGCGCTCCGGCCGACCTACGGGTGCGCGCTGTTTGCGGGCGCGGCGCCTGCGTGGCGTAGGTCGGCCCGAGCGTCAGCGAGGCTCGACGCACGGCGTCGCCGTCGGGCACCGGTCCTGGCGCCGCGGTCACGGCGATGGCTCGGAAGGACGACTTTATAAGGGAATATAAGGGAATGCCGGAGAAAGTCGGACCGTTTCCCGTCCGCCGCATCACGGCCCGGCGTCCCGCCCGTCCGCGCCCAGGGACTGGTAGTACAGCGCCACCGCGCGGGCCTGGTCGTCGTTCAGGCGGTCGGCGATGGTGCGCATGATGGGGGCGAACGGGGTGCCGCCGCGGACCTCCCGGCGCCAGGCCCAGAGCTGCAGCTCGATGTAGTCGGCGTACTGGCCGGCCAGGTCCGGGTAGAGAGGATGGCGCTCGCCCGCGCGCGGGCCGTGGCAGGTGGCGCAGGCGGGGATGCCGTCGGCGGCGATGCCGGTCAGGGCGATCTCGCGGCCCAGGGCGAGGACCGCCGGGTCCGGGCCCGCGTCCGGCGGCGGCACCGGCGCCTCTGCCGCGGCGAAGTGCTCGGCCAGCGCCGCCATTTCGGCGTCGGAAAGCCCGGCCGCTGCCGCCTGCATGATGCCGCTGTGGCGCGCGCCCTCGGCATAGGCCGCCAGCGAGGCGCGCAGGTAGGCCTCGCCCTGCCCGGTCAGGCGCGGGACGGCGCCGACGCCGCGGCCGGCCCCGTCGCGGCCGTGGCAGCGCGCGCGTCATCGGCAGGTCTCGAAGATCAGGGCGGGCAGGGCGTCGTACAGGGTGGCAATGAAGCTGATCGTGCTCAGCAGCAGGCCGGCGAAGCCGATGAACCGGCGCCGGTCCTCCAGGGTGTGCCGCGACAGCGGCGGGATGCGCGCCTCCGGGCCGCCCCAGGTCCGGTAGGCGCGCAGGCCGGTCAGCCCGATCGCGATCAGGGCGGCGCCGGTGTACGCGGCCACGGCGATGCGCACCGGCAAGGCGTCGCCGCCGACCTTGGAGCAGTAGACGGCCGCGGTGCCATAGCTGAACAGGAAGTGCGCCGCCCAGACCGTCGGGCTGATGACCAGCCCCCAGACGCTCTGCTCCCGGGGCCTCTCGGCATCGAAGGCGTCGTTCAGGGTCTCGCGCAAGACGTGTCCCTCCCGCTCAGGTCGCCAGCGGGAACAGGCCGACGAACGCATAGGCGATCACCGCCGTGACCAGAAGGAAGTGCCAGAACAGCGCGACGTTCCAGATGTCGATGTCGTAGTCGGGCGTCAGCCGCCCGGCCAGGCTGCCGGCCAGGCAGTAGAGCTGCATCAGCACGCCGACGGCGGTGTGGATCGCCACCCAGACCACCAGGACCCAGACGATCGCCGGATAGGCGTGCGCCGTGGGCACCAGCCCCGCCGTCCACGGCGCCGCCAGCAGCGCCAGCCCCCCGGCCACGCCCAGCACCGCCGCGGCGATCAGCGCCGCGCGCATCGCGCCGCGCCGGCCGCGGCCGTTGACGATGCGCGCCGCCAGGGTCAGGCCCCAGGCCGCAACCAGAGCCGCGAGCCCGAACGACAGCCAGCCGATCCCCGGCGCCCCGTACGGGGGCGGCGGGAAGTCGGGGTGAATGGTCCAGAAGAACACGTAGCCGAAGATCAGCCCGCCGAATGCGGTCAGGTCGCCGAGCATGGTGATGAACATCGCCCACCAGCCGACCGAGGCCGGCCCCGAGCCGTACGTCGGCAGCGTCAGGCCCAGGCCGACATCCTTCGTCGGCTTCTCCGGGACCATCGCGGTGCCGGTCCACAGCCAGTTCAGGATCATGGCAATGGCCAGCACGCCGCTGACCCCCGCCATGATGTACCAGTGGAACGTCGCGAACACGAAGGCGCCGCCGGTGAACACCGCAGCGATCAGGGTCTTGAACGTCGGCCCCGGCACGCGCAGGCACTGGATCGGGTCGGCGTCGAGCACCGAAGTGACCATGGTCTCGCGCTTCAGCTCCTCGGCGTCGGCCAGGTAGAACCGCCCTTCGTCGACGTCGCGCACGAAGTTCTCCTGCTGCCACAGCGGATAGCGGCTGCGGATCAGCGGCACGGTGCGCACGCCCCACGGCTTGTCGGGCATCTCCTGCAGCCATTCCATGGTGCCGGCGTTCCAGGGGTTGCGCTCGGACCAGGGCTGCCGGCCCTTCGGGCGCAGCACGTCCCACACCACGATCAGGATGCCGGCGGCGAAGACGAAGGCGCCGACGCTGGCGATCAGGTTCAGCCAGTCCCAGCCCAGGTCCCCCGGATAGGTGAACACGCGCCGCGGCATGCCGCGCAGGCCGGCCAGGTGCATCGGGAAGTAGGTGACGTTGAACCCGACGAACATGATCCAGAACGCCCGGCGGCCCAGGCGTTCGGAGAGTTTCTTGCCGGTCACGAACGGGAAGTAGTAGTAGATGCCGGCAAACACCGGGAACAGCATGCCGCCGAGCAGCGTGTAGTGCAGGTGGGCGACGACGAAGTAGCTGTCGTGCGCCTGCCAGTCGAACGGGGCCAGCGCCACCATCACCCCGGTCAGCCCGCCGAGCACGAAGATCGCCAGCGCCCCCGACACGAACAGCATCGGCACCGACAGGATCACCCGCCCGGCCAGCAGCGTGGCGATGAAGGCGAAGATCTGCACGCCGGTCGGGATCGCCACGGCGGTCGACGCCGCAGAGAAGAACCCCAGCGAGATGCCGGGCAGGCCGGTGGCGTACATGTGGTGCACCCACAGCCCGAAGCTGAGGAACCCGGTGCCCACCGCCGCCAGCACGATCCAGGAATAGCCGACGATCGGCCGCTGCGCTGCGGTCGGCACGATCATCGCCGCCAGCGCGATCGCCGGCAGGAAGATGATGTAGACCTCCGGGTGGCCGAAGATCCAGAACAGGTGCTGCCACAGCAGCGGGTCGCCGCCGCGCGCCGGATCGAAGAACGGCCAGTCGAAGGCGCGCTCCACCTCCAGCAGGATGTCGCCGGCGATCAGCGGCGGGAAGGCGAACAGGATCATCCCGGCCACGACCAGCACGTACCAGGCGTACAGCGGGATCAGGTTGAGCCGCATGCCCGGCGGCCGGCACTTCAGCACGCCGACGATCAGCTCCACCGCCGCGGCGATCGAGGCGATCTCGATGAAGCTGAGGCCGAGCAGCCAGATGTCGGCGCCGTATTCGGTGGGCGAATAGTCGGTGGTCAGCGGCGGGTACATGAACCAGCCGCCGGCCGGCGCCTGGCCGAAGAAGATCGACCCGCACACGAAGATGCCGCCGATCACGAACGACCAGTAGCCGAACGCCGACAGCCGCGGGAACGGCAGGTCGCGGGCGGCCAGCATCTCCGGCAGGATGGCGATGGAGAACGCCTCGAACAGCGGCACGGCGAACAGGAACATCATCACCGTGCCGTGCAGCGTGAAGACCTGGTTGTAGAGCTCCGCCGACAGGAAATCGCTGTCCGGCGTGAGCAGCTGGGCACGGATCAGCAGTCCCAGCACGCCGGCGAACAGCATGAACAGGAAGGCGGTGGCGGTGTACCAGGCGCCGACCTCGGAATTGTTCACCGCCGACCAGTAGCGCCAGCCGGTCGGCGTCCGCCACGCCGTCAGCAGCCGGTCCGCCTGCGCCTGGCGCAGCGCCGCGTCGTCCTGTTCGGCGCCGGCCGGGCGCGCCTCCGCCACGGTCTTCGCGGCGAGCGTCATTGCAGGCTCTCGAGGTAGACGGCGATGGCGGCCAGGTCCGCCTCGCCCAGCGCGCCGAACGACGGCATGTGCACGCCGGGCTTGATCTCCTCGGTGGCGCCGACCCAGCGTACGAAGGCGTCGACCTCGTTGGGCAGGATGCCGGCGCCGAGCGTCAGGCGGCTGCCGACGTGGGTCAGGTCGGGGCCGATGCGCCCGTCGGCCGGCGTGCCGCGCACCGTGTGGCAGGCGCCGCAGCCGGCGGCCAGGAAGGCATCGCGGCCGTCCCGGGCCGGCGCGGCCTCCGGCGGCGCGGCCGGCGCCGCCTGGTGCTCCAGCCAGGCCGCGAAGGCATCCGGTTCCATGATCTCGACGCCGAACGCCATCAGGGCGTGGGAGGTGCCGCAGTACTCGGCGCAAACGCCGCGGAAGGTGCCGGTCTCGGTCGGCTCCACCACCATCCGGTTGACCCGGCCGGGGATCATGTCGACCTTGCCGCCGAGCGGCGGGATCCACAGGGAATGGATCACGTCCACGCTGTCCAGCACGAGCTCGACGCGCCGGCCGACCGGCAGCCGGATCTCGTTGGCCAGCTCGACGGGCCGGTCCGCGCCCTCGGGCCAGTAGCGCACGCGCCACCACCACTGCTCGCCGGTGACGGCGATGCGCAGCCCGCCGGCGGCCGGGGCGCGCAGGTCCTCCATCAGTGCCAGGCCGTAGACCAGCAGGCCGCCCAGCGCGACCGTCGGAAACACGATGCCGCCGCCGACGATCAGCATGCGGGTCGCCTTCACGCCGTGCCGGCCGGGGCGCACCCGCATGGCATAGACCGCCGCGCCGATGACCAGCAGCCAGATGACGGCACTGGCCGCCGCCATGATCCAGAACAGGTCCGCGACCCGCCCGGCCCCGTACCCGGCCGGGTCGAGCGCCGACTGCGGACCCTCGCAGGCCGCCAGGACGAGCGCCGCCGCAATGACCAGTGGGGCCGTCACGCCCGGACTGGCTCAGTAGCGACGGCGCCGCCGCCTCCGCAGGACGCGGCGGATCAGCTTGAAGAGCAGGAACTTGCGCACGACGTGGTCCTCCACCCGGACGCCCCGGTCTGCGGGGCGTCCGCCGGCCACCGGAACGCCCGTCGCGCTCCGCGGGTTCCGCAAGGCGGGCATGCCGTTGCGGGTCTGCGCGACCGCGCCGCCGGGCCGAGCCGGATCGTGCCGGGCCGTCACTCCCCCTCGCCGGCCGGGCGGAGCGTGAACAGTGTGATCTCGGGCATCGCGTGGATGCGGACCGGGATCGTGCTGAACCCGATGCCGCGGTTCACGTAGAGACGGTTGCGGGGTCCGCCGTAGTTGGCGATCCAGCCGTCCACGTGGACGCGGTCCTCCTGAACGAGCGCCATCCACGACCAGTCTCCGGTGAACGGGATGCGGATCTGGCCGCCGTGGGTGTGCCCCGCCACCGCCAGGGGGGCGGTTCCGGCCGGAAACCTGTCGAACGAATCCGGGTTGTGCATCATGACGATGCGCGGGGCGTCCTCGGGCAGCCCGGCCAGGGCCGCGGCCGGCCGGTCGCGGCCGGCATAGCGGGATCCGATGCCCACCAGGTACAGAGGCGGGTTGCCGGCACTGTCCTGGCTGTCGTCTTCGCCGGGTGCGGGCAGCGCGACCGCCTCGTTCCGAAGCACCCGGATGCCGGCCGCGTCCAGGGCCTCGCGCAGCCGCTGCGCCGCCCAGTCGAGCCGTGCGGCCTGCGGCGATTCCATCCCGTAGTCGTGGTTGCCGAACACGGCATAGGTCGGAATGCCGGCCTCCGGAAGCGGGCGGACCAGGTCGACGGCCTCGGCCACGACCGAGGCGACCGCCTCCGCCTCGTCCGGCCCGAGCGGCGCGAAGTCCGCGCCGGATCCGTCGGCGCCGCCACGGTTCGCGGGATGGTAGATGAAATCCCCGGCAATCAGCACCGCCGCCGGGCGCCGCTCGACCAGGCGGGCGACGACGCGGCGGACGGTGCCGGTGTTGTCCCACCACATGCCGACCTGGAAATCGGCGACGACGGCCACCTGTTGCCCGGCCCAGGCGGCGGGCAGGCCGGGAATTTCAGCCGTCTCCTGCTGCTCGTCGATCAGGCGCGGCTCGATGCCGGCGCCCCAGGCCAGCAGCAGGATGACGAGCAGCCCCAGCCCTGCGAGGACCAACGTCACCGTCTTCATCTGCGTACTCCGCTGGCATGCCGGGTGAAACCGCAGTCGTCGCTTCACGGTTCATCGCACTGAGAAAGTCATTGTGCCGGACATGCGTTCCGGATGGTGAATGACGCCGACGTCTTCCCTCGTCGCGGTCAGCTTCCCGACGGTCAGGCGCCGGGTTTGCGAGGTCCGCGCACCTCCCCGCTCGCCCTCTGCAGTTTCGCCATCCGGAAGAGGAACGGCGGGAGCGGCGCATCGTTAATCCCGCGGCAGCAGTCAGTGCCGCCGCGGCGGCTTTCCATGCAGCAGGAGGAGACGGGCGCATGGCGATGGCCGGCACGGTCCTCTTGCGGGCCGTCCTGCTCGCCGGGCTGTGGGTCATGTACAGCCCGGAGCCGGGGGCGGCCTGGGTGGTCGGCGCGCCCATCGTGGCCGGCGCGACCTGGATCAGCCTGATCCTGCTGCCGCCGCGGCCGGACGTGTTCACGGTGCGCCTGCCGGCCCTGCCGGTGCTGTTCTTCGTCGAGTCGGCGCGCAGCGCGACGCAGGTGGCGTACTTCGCGCTGTAGCCGTGGGCCCGAATCGTGCCGGGCACGCTGCGTTACCGGTTGGACCGGCCGCGCGGCCGGGTCGCCATGGCGCTCGCGTGGATCGCCAGCGCCCTGCCGGGGACGCTGGTCGGCGACGTCGACGACGAGGGGCTGACCGTCCACGCCCTCGACCGCCGCAGCGATCCCGAGGGCGAGATCGCCCGGCTGGAGCGGCGGCTGGTCTGGATCCTGGGGCGGCGCGGCGGGGCCGGATCATGACGGCGTTCCTGATGACGGCCGCGCTCGTGCTGCTGATCAACGCCGGCGTCTCGCTCTGGCGCATGGTCCGCGTGCGCGCGGCGGCGGAGCACGTGCTGCCGCTGCAGCTGGTCGGCACCAACACGATCGCCATCCTGCTGCTGCTGTCGGAGGCGATGGACCAGCCGGCCGCGCTCGACATCGCCTTCATCTTTGCCATCCTGGCCGCCCTGACCCCGCTGGCCTTCGCCCACCGGCTGTGGTGGCGGCTGCCGTCCCGGAGCCGGCGATGACCGTGCTCGACGCCGCGACGATGGCGCTGATCGCCGCCGGGCTGCTGTTCTTCATCGCCGGCACCGTCGGGCTGATCCGGTTCCCGGACCCGCTGGCGCGCCTGCACGCGATCGCCAAGGCGGACAACTTCGGGCTCAGCCTGATCGCGCTGGGGTTGGCCTTCCAGGCCGACGGCTGGGCGATCGTGCTCGAGCTGTTCCTGGTCTGGGTGCTCGCCCTGATGTCGGCGGTGGTCGCCGCGCACCTGATCTTCCACACCGCCCTGCAGATGCGGGGCGAAGACGACCGGGAGGAGGAGACGGTCGAATGAGCGGGCTGGCCTTCGACCTCGTGCTGGCGGCCGGGCTCGTCGCCGCCGGCTGGGGAGCCTTGTTCTCCCGCCGGATGATCCGGGCGGTGGTGCTGTTCCTGGCCTTCGGCGTGCTGATGTCGATCGCCTGGGTGCGCCTGCAGGCGCCGGACCTGGGTCTGGCCGAGGCGGCGATCGGCATGGGCGTGACCGGCATCCTGCTGCTGGAGGCGCTGGCCCGGCTGATCCAGGCGGCGGAGCGTCGGGGCGATGGCGGCGCGGACTAGCCGGCTGGTGCCGGCCATCCTGGCGGCGGCGGTCGCGTCGGCGCTGGCGCTGATGACCGTCGCCCTGTTCGCGAAGGCGGCCCTGTTCCCGCTGCACGGGTGGATGCCGGCGCTGCAGGGCGCGGTGTCGACACCGGTCGCCGCGCTGATGTCGGCGATCGTCGAGCTGGCGTTCCTGTACATCCTGGTGCGGCTGTGGTTCGAGGTGTTCCCGGCCGTGACCGGGCCGCACACGGCGGCGCTGCTCGGCGGACTGGGTGCGGCGGCGGTGGCCTGGGGGTCGCTGGTGGCGCTGCGCCAGCCGCGGCTGCGCCTGCTGATCGCCTATTCGACGGTCGCCCAGTACGGCTATCTGCTGCTGCTGCTGCCGCTGGGCCGGACCGCGGCCGCGGCGGACGCGTGGACCGGCGTGGTGGTGCTGGCGATCGCCCACGCCTTCGCCAAGACCGGCATGTTCCTGGCCGCCGGCGCGGTGCTGGCCGAAGGCCGCGGCGACGGGATGGACCGGCTGTACGGCGCCGGCCGGCGGCTGCCCATGGCGATGCTGGCGCTGGCCCTGTGCGGCCTGACCCTGATGGGCCTGCCGCCGAGCGGCGGGTTCACGGCCAAGTGGCTGCTCGCCGGGGCGGCGCTGACGGCCGGCCAGTGGTGGTGGGCGGTGGTCCTGCTGGCCGGCAGCCTGCTCGCCGCCGCCTACGTCTTCACCGTGCTGAGCCGGGCCCTGTCCGAGGACGACCCCCCTGGACCGGCGGCGGGACCGGCGGCGGGACCGGCGGCGGACCGGCCGGTCGGCGTCGCGCGGCAGGCGGTGCCGATGGCCTTCGCCCTGGCCTCGCTGGCGATGGGCGCCGCCGCCGGACCGGTCGCGGCAATGCTGGCCCGCGGCGGGGCGCCATGACCTGGGACGCCACCTGGAGCGCGACGCTGCCCTGGCTGATCGTGCTCAGTTCGCTGGTGCCGGGCGTGCTGATCTTCTTCGTGCCTGAGGCGAACCGGCGGCTGCGCTCGTCGCTCAACCTGACCGGCGCGGTGGCCAAGGTGATGCTGATCGCCGTCGCCCTGTACCAGGTCTACCACGGCGCGGCCTTCGTCTGGCGGGCGGAGCTGCTGCCGGGGACCGAGCTGATCCTGCGCCTGGACGCGCTGGGCCTGCTGTTCGTGGCGCTGTCGGGCGGCCTGTGGCTGGTCACCACGGTGTACGCCATCGGCTACATGGAGGAGCAGCCGCACCGCAGCCGCTTCTTCGGCTTCTTCAGTTTGTGCGTGACCGCCACCGTGGGCATCGCCCAGGCGGGCAACCTGTTCACGCTGTTCCTGTTCTACGAGCTGCTGGCGCTCAGCACCTACCCGCTGATCGTGCACGACGGCACGCGGGAGGCGCGGCGCGTCGGCCGGATGTACCTGGCGTACACGCTGGGCGGCAGCACCCTGGTGCTGGCCGGGGCGATCTGGCTGCAGGTCGCCGCCGGCCCGGTGCCGTTCGCCGAAGCCGAGGGCACGCCCGGCCTGGCCGCGCAGGCGGGCCGCGGCACGCTGACGGCGATCTTCGCGCTGCTGGTGGTCGGGTTCGCGGTCAAGGCCGCGGTGGTGCCGCTGCACGCCTGGCTGCCGGCCGCCATGGTGGCGCCGACGCCGGTCAGCGCCCTGCTGCACGCGGTGGCGGTGGTCAAGGCCGGCGCCTTCGGCATCATGCGCGTCGTGTACGACGTGTTCGGCTTCGCCCTGGTCGACGCTCTGGACCTGGCCGGGCCGCTGGCGGTCGCTGCGGTGGTGACCATCCTGTACGGCTCGCTGCAGGCCCTGCGCCAGGAGAACCTGAAGCGGCGGCTGGCCTATTCGACGGTCAGCCAGGCCTCGTACATCGTGCTGGGCACGGCGCTGGCCGGCTCGACCGCGGCCATGGGCGGCATGGTCCACCTGGTCCACCAGGGCGTCATGAAAATTACCCTGTTCTTCTGCGCCGGCAGCCTGGCGGAGACCCTGGGCGTGCACGACATCCGCGAGCTGCGCGGCGCCGGCCGGCGCATGCCGGTGACCATGGCGACCTTCACCGTGGCCGCGCTGGGCATGATGGCGGCCCCGCCGATGGCCGGGTTCATCAGCGAGTGGTACCTGGGCTTCGCCGCGCTCCAGGCCGGCCAGGGCTGGGTGCTCGCCGTGCTGCTGACCAGCAGCCTGCTCAACGCCATGTACTTCCTGCCGATCGTCTACGGCGCCTGGTTCCGCGAGCCGCCGGCCGAATGGCCGGACGAGCGGGAGCTCCATCCCGGCTGGGAGACGCGGCCGAGCCTGCTGCTGCCGGGCGTGGTCACCGCGGTGCTGACCGTCGCCTTCGGCCTGTTCGCCGGCACGCCGTTCGCCCCGCTGGAGTGGGTGCAGGTGATCGCGCTCAGGGAGTTCCCGCCGTGACCGGCGCGCTGACCGCCGCCTTCCTGGCCACGGTCGGCCTGCCGCTGCTGCTGGCCGCGGCGCTGGCGGTGCCGGCGGGGCGGCGGGCGGTGCCGGGGCTGGCCGTACTGGCGCCGCTGCCGGGGCTGCTGGCGGCGCTGCTGGCGCCGGGGGGCGAGGCGCAGATCGGCTGGCTGCTGTTCGGGCTGCGGGTCGGCTTCGGCGAGACCGGCCGGCCGGTCCTGGCCGCGGCGGCGGCGGTCTGGCTGCTCGCCGCCCTGCACCTGCGCGGCACGCCCTGGGGCGACGGCGGCCGGACGCGGTTCCTGCTGTTCTTCCTGCCGTGCATGGCGGCGACCCTGGGCGCGGCGCTGGTGCTCGACCGGCCGGGCTTCTACCTGTTTTTCGGCGGCGCCACCCTGGCCTCGTACGGGCTGATCGTCACCGACGCCTCGGGCAGCCGGCGGCGGGCCGGGCGGCTCTATCTGGCGCTGGCGCTGATCGGAGAGCTGGCGGTGCTGGCCGGGCTGCTGACCCAGACGCTGGGCGGCCTGCCGGCAACGGCGGCGCTGCTGCTCTATGCCGGGTTCGGCGCCAAGCTCGGCATCCTGCCTCTGCACGTCGGCCTGCCGCCGGCCTACCGGGCGGCGCCGCCGGCGGGTGCCGCGCCGCTGGCCGGGCCGGTGCTGACGGTCGCCGTGCTGGGCTGGCTGCGCTTCATGCCGATCGGCGCGGAGGCCGAAGCGCTGCCGGGGCCGGGCACGGCGATCCTGGTGCTGGGGCTGGCGGCGGCGTTCTACGGCGCGGCGATCGGCAGCCTGCAGCGGCAGGCGGCGGCGCTGCTGGCCTATTCCAGCATCAGCCAAATGGGCATCCTGCTGGCGGCGCTGGGGCTGGCGCTGTCGGCCGACGGGAGCGAGGCCCGCCACGCGCTGGCCGGCGCGGCGCTGCTGTTCGCCGTGCACCACACCCTGGCCAAGTCGGCGCTGTTCCTGGGGCTGGGGGCGGAGCGGCGGCGGCCGGGCGGCTCGCTGGTATTCCCTGCACTGGTGGTGCTGTCGCTGTCGCTGACCGGCCTGGCGCTGACCGGCGGCGCGCTGGGCAAGCTGTGGATCGAGGAGGGCGCGGCGGCCCTGGAGACGGATCGGGCAGCGCTGCTTGCGACCCTGCTGCCGGCGACCTCGGTGGCGACCACCCTGCTGATGGCGCGCTTCCTCTGGCTCACGCGGCACCCTCCCCACGGCGCGCGCGGCCCGGCCTGGACCGTGCCGGCGCTGACCGTGGCGGCGCTGGCCGGCCCGTGGGCGCTGCTGGTCGCCCGCCATCCGGAGCCGGCAAAGCTGGCGCTCGGCACGAGCCATTTGTGGCATACGGCGTGGCCGGTGGGCCTGGGCATCGCGCTGGCGGTTGCCATCGGCTTTGCCGCGCGCGGACGCCGGCGCCGGATCGCCGTGGCGCCCGGCGACATCGGCGCGCCGCTGCTGCGCCTGTCCGGCCGCGCCTGGGCCGTGCCGAGCCTGCGCCTGCCGGTGCCGGGCGCGCCGGACCTGTCCTGGCTGGCGACCTTGCCCGCCGCCGACCTGAGGCTGCGCCCGCTGGCGGTGTACGGCTCCGTGCTCCTGCTGCTGTTCCTGGTGGTGATGATGCTGACGACGCTGGCGTAGCGGAGCCCGCGTCGAAGGATGGGCTTGCGGAGGCTGCGCCCGCATCGGCAGGGTCCGCGCATGGAACGGCCGGCGCGGGCGGCCGTTACGGGGCCGCCACGACCGGCGCCGCGAGAGCTGGCAAACCGCCGGCAGGGCCTTCGCCTGCCGCACGAGGGATGCTCATGCCCGATCGATCGCCCCTGCTGGACAGCCGGTTCGTCGAGAGCGGCGGACAGACGGTCCACTATCTGCAGACCACAGCCCCGGCGCGCCCCGACCGGCCGCCGGTGGTCCTGGTGCACGGGTTCGCGTCGTGCCGCTACATGGCGCCGCTGGCCCTGCGCCTGGCGCCGGACGTCGCGGTCTATGCGCCCGACCTGCCGGGGTTCGGCAGGAGCCCGAACCCGCCCCGCGGGCTGCACGTCGAAGGGCTGGCGGATGCGCTGGCGGACTGGATGACCGCGGTCGGGATCGATCGGGCGGTCCACGTCGCCAACTCCTTCGGCGGCCAGATCCTGGTCGAGCTGGCCGTGCGCCACCCGGACCGGGTCGACTCCCTGGTCCTCCAGGGCCTGACCGGCGATCCGCTGACGCAGGACCCGGTCGACCAGACACTGCGCTGGCTGATCAACGCGCTGACCGAGCCCCCCGCGATGCGCTGGGGCATTCTCAAGCATTACGACGATTTCGGGGTCCGCCAGCTGATGACCTCGTTCGGCGACCTGCTGCGCCAGCCGGTCGATGCGCGGCTGTTGAAGGTCCAGGCACCGGCCCTGGTCGTGCGCGGCACCGAGGACGAGATCATGACCGCCGCCTGGGCCCGGAGCGCCGCCGAGCTGCTCCCTCGGGGCCGCCTGATCGAGATGCCGGGCGCCGCCCACACGCTCAACTACAGCCACTCCGAACCGTTCGCCCGCATGATTCGCGGCTTCCTTGGCTTCGGGCCTCACCCCGGCGGCGCGGAGGCGGTCAGCGGCGCGTCGTGAGCAGCGACGGGATCGGCGGGAGCCGCCGCCGCCCGTCCTGCCGCCGCCCGCCGGATGGCCAGGCGCTTCCAGATCACGAACACGGCGGGGATGACGAACAGGGTCAGCAGGGTCGCCGTCGCCATGCCGCCGATCATCGGCGCGGCGATGCGGCGCATGATGTCCGAGCCGGCGCCGTCGCCGAACATGATCGGCAGCAGGCCGGCAAAGATCGTCGCCACGGTCATCACCTTGGGCCTGAGGCGCAGCAGGGCGCCCTCGAACACCGCGGCGTCGACGTCCTCCCGGGTCAGGTCGCGGCTGTGCCGGGCCGCCTCCTCCTCCCGCCGTTTCCAGGCCAGGTTGAGGTAGACCAGCATGACGATGGCGGTCTCCACCGCCACCCCGGCCAGCGCGATGAACCCGACCAGAACCGCCACCGACACGTCGTAGGACAGCCAGTACAGCAGCCACACCCCGCCGGCCAGCGCCACCGGCAGCGCCGTCAGGATGATGCCGACCTCGACCAGCCGCCGGAAGGCCAGGAACAGCATCAGCGCGATCAGCAGCAGGGTCGCCGGAGCGATGACGCCGAGCCGCTCCTGCACCCGCTCGATGTACTCGTACTGGCCCGACCAGCTGATCGAGTAGCCGGGCGGCAGCTCCACCTGTTCGGCAACGACCCGCTGCGCCTCGGCCACATAGCCGCCGATGTCCCTCCCGGCGATGTCGACGAACACCCAGCCGTTGCGGCGCGCGTTCTCGCTGCGGATCATGCCGGGGCCGTCCACGATGCGGATGTCGGCGACCGCGCCGAGCGGGATGTGCGCGCCGGCCGGCGTGACGATCGGCAGGTCGCGCAGCCGCTCGGGGCTGTCGCGCCAGTCGCGCGGGTAGCGCAGGTTGATCGGGTACCGCTCCAGCCCCTCGACGCTTTCGGATACCTGCAGGCCGCCGATCGCCGTCTGCACGACCTCCTGGACGTCGGCGATGTTCAGCATGTAGCGGGCCGCCGCGGCGCGGTCGATGTCGACCTCGATGAACCGGCCGCCGACCGGCCGTTCGGCATAGGCCGACGCCGTGCCGTCGATCCCCTGGACGGCCCGTTCGATGTCGACCGCGATCCGCTCGATGACCTCCAGGTCCTCCCCGGCCACCTTGATGCCGACCGGGGTCTTGACCCCCGTGGCCAGCATGTCGATGCGGTTGCGGATCGGCATGATCCAGACGTTGGTGACGCCGGGCACCCGGACGATGCGGTCCAGCTCGGCGCGGATGCCGTCGATCGTCATGCCCGGCCGCCACTCCTCGCGCGGCCGCAGCCGGATGGTCGTCTCGATCATCGTCAGCGGCGCCGGATCGGTGGCGGTTTCCGCCCGGCCCAGCTTGCCGTGCACCGACTGGACCTCCGGGACCGTGGCGATCAGGCGGTCGGTCTGCTGCAGGATCTCCCGCGCCTTGCCGATCGACACGCCGGGAAACAGGCTCGGCATGTAGAGCAGGTCGCCCTCGTCCAGCGCCGGCATGAACTCCGAGCCGATGCGCTGCAGCGGCCACCACAGGCTGGCCACCACGAGCACGGCCAGCACGACCGTGGCCCAGGGCCACGCCACCGCCGCGTCCAGGAACGGGCGATAGGCCCGGATCAGGGCCGTGTTCAACGGGTTCTTCCGCTCGGGGACGATCCGCCCGCGGATGAAGTAGCCCATCAGCACCGGGACCAGGGTGATGGACAGGATGGCCGCCGCCGCCATGGCGTAGGTCTTGGTGAAGGCGAGGGGCTTGAACAGGCGGCCCTCCTGCGCCTCCAGGACGAACACCGGCAGGAAGCTGACGGTGATGATGGCGAGCGAGTAGAACAGCGCCGGGCCCACCTCCTGGGCGCTTTCGCCGACGACCCGCCAGCGGTTCTCCGGCGTCAGCGGCTCGCGTTCCATCCTGCGGTGCAGGCTCTCGATCATCACGATCGAGGCGTCGACCATGGCGCCGATGGCGATGGCGATGCCGGCCAGCGACATGATGTTGGCGTTCACACCCTGCGCCTGCATGACGATGAACGCCGCCAGCACGCCCAGGGGCAGGGTCAGCAGGATGACGAGCGACGAGCGCAGGTGCAGAAGGAAGGCGGCGCAGACCAGGACGACGACAATGAACTCCTCGGTGAGCTTGTCGGCCAGGTTGTCGATGGCGCGCTCGATCAGGCCCGACCGGTCGTAGGTGACGATGATCTCCACGCCCTCGGGCAGGCCGGGGCGCAGCTCGTCCAGGCGCCGCTCGACCGCCTCGATGGTGGCGAGCGCGTTCTCCCCCCAGCGCATGATGACCACGCCGCCGACCGCCTCGCCCTCGCCGTTCAGCTCGCCGACGCCGCGGCGCATTTCCGGGCCGCGGCGGATTTCGGCAATGTCGGCGAGGGTTATGGCCGCACCGCGCTCGTTCATGCGCAGCGGAATGGCGGCCAAGTCCTCGATGCTCTGCACGTAGCCGGTGGCGCGCACCATGTACTCGGCCTCGGCCATCTCCACCACGGAGCCGCCGGCGTCGCTGTTGGCCCGTTCGATGGCCCGGCGGACGTCGCCGAGCGTCAGGTCGTAGGCGCGCAGCCGGTTGGGGTCGACCACGATCTGGTACTGGCGGACCATCCCGCCGATCGTGGCGACCTCCGCCACGCCGTCGACGGTCTGCAGCTCGAACTTCAGGAACCAGTCCTGGATGGCGCGGAGCTCGGAGATGTCGTGGCGGCCGGTGCGGTCGATCAGCGCGTACTGATAGATCCAGCCGACCCCGGTGGCGTCCGGCCCGAGTTCCGGGGAGACGCCCTCGGGCAGCGCGCCCGCCACCTGCGACAGGTACTCCAGGACCCGCGAGCGCGCCCAGTACAGGTCCGTGCCGTCCTCGAACACGACGTACACGTAGCTGTCGCCGAAGAACGAGAAGCCGCGCACGTCGACCGCGCCCGGCACGGACAGCATGGCGGTGGAGATCGGGTAGGTGACCTGGTCCTCGACCACCTGGGGCGCCTGCCCGGGATAGGTGGTCTTGATGATGACCTGGACGTCTGACAGGTCGGGGATGGCGTCGACCGGGGTCGCCCGCAGCGCCCACAGCCCCCAGCCAGCCAGCCCCAGGGCCAGCACGACCACGATGAACCGGTTGGCGATCGACCAGCGGATGACGGCGGGGATCATTGGCCGGCCTCGCCCGCTTCGGGCCGGACCGAGACGACCTCGAGCCGCATGCCGCCGCTGCGCCGCAACCCGATCAGGACCCTTTGCCCGACCGCCACCTGGTCGGGGTCCAGCGCCTCGTCCAGCGGGAAGTCCATGGTCATCCCCGGCATGCCGATCTCGGCAATGTCGTCGTGGGAGATGTTCGCGGTGCGCGCCTCGGCGTCGATTGCGTTCACGACCCCGCCGACGGTAATGGCCGGCGGGTCGCCGGCGGCGGGCTCCGCGGCATCCGCCGGTGCCATGCCGTCACCGCCGGCATGTCCGGCGGCATGTCCGGCGTGGTGCGGGCGCACGGCGGTGATCACGTACATCGCGCCGTCGTCCCGCCTCAGGTCGAAGGCGACCGGCGTCTCGAGCGGAATGGTGCCGGGGTCGACCGTGTCCGCGATCGGCAGGTCCATGGTCATGGCCGGCCAGCCGAGGGCCTCGATCGGGTCGTGACTGACGGTCACCTTGCCGTCCTCGGCCATGACGGCATGGATCGTCCCGGTGCCCACCGCATTGACGCCGTCGTCGGGCCGAAGGCCGGTCAAAGCCAGCAGGCCGTCGGCACCGCGAACGGCGTCGAAACGCACCCGGGTATCCGGCTCCAGGTCCTCCAGGGAGACATCGGCGGCGATCGCGAACCGCGTGGTCAGCGCCGGCCAGTCCAGGGCCCCGATCGGCTCGTGGTCGATCGTGGCGGTGCGCGAGCCGCGATCCAGCGCCAGAAGCCGTCCCACGCCCGGCGCCGGATCGGCATCCGTTGGCGCCATCCGCAGGAAACCGGCGGAGAGGCTGCTCTCGCTGTCGATCAGGAACTGCGCCGAGGCGACGACCCGTTCCCCCGCCGCAAGCCCCTGCACGATCTCGACCCGGCCGTCCTGCATCAGGCCGGTGGTCACGAGGCGCGGCCGGAACCGGCCGCCGGGCAGGGCCAGGACGACCCGCTCCGCCCGTCCGGTGCGGATGACCGCCTCCGCCGGCACGGTCACCGCCGCGCGGCCCTCGGCGCCGGTCAGCCGGACCTCGGCGAACATGTTCGGCCGCAGCAGGCCGTCTTCGTTGTCGAAGCGCAGGCGCACCGGCAGCGTGCGGGTCCGCCTGTCGAGCTCGGGGTTGATGTAGTCGACCACGCCCTCGAAGACGCGACCCGGCAGGTGATCGAACCGGGCTTCCGAGCGCATGTCCGGCGTCAGGCGCCCGATGTCGCGCTCGAAGACGTCGGCCAGCACCCAGACGCTGGACAGGTCGGTCAGGGTCATCGCCCGGGTCGCCGGCTCGAGGTACATCCCCTCCGCCGCCGCCAGGTCGACGACGATGCCGTCCTGCGGGGCATAGACGCGGAGGCGGTCGGTCGCCTCGGGATCATGCAACAGTTCCTCGAGCTGTTGCTCGGCGACGCCCAGGTTGCGCATCTGCCCGAGTGCCACGTCGATCTCGAGCCGGTTGCCCTGGCGCAGGCCGCGCCGGTACTGCGAGGCTGCGACGACGATGTCCGGGGCATAGATCTCGAACAGGAGATCGCCCTCGCGGACGCGGTCGCCGACCGCCCGCACCCTCAGATCCTCGATCCAGCCTTCCGTGCGCATGTGGATGTGGCTGGTGCGGTGTTCGTCGTAGCCGACGAACCCGACCGTCTCGATGTGCGGCGCCAGCGTCTCGACGCGCGCAATGGCGGTGCGGACGCCGATGGCATTGATCTCCTGCGGCGACAGGGCGACCTCGGACGGGTCGCCCGCCGGCTCGTCGCCCTCGTAGACCGGCACCAGCTCCATGCCCATCGGCGACAGGCCGGGCTCGTCGCGACGGAAGTTCGGGTCCATCGGTGCGACCCAGTACAGGATGCGGGGGCCGCCCTGTTCCCCGGAAGGCGGCACCGCGAAGACCAGCCGCTCCACGGCAATGCCGCCGCCGACCCCGCCGGCCAGGGCGAGGACAAGTAACGCCGTATATCGTCCTTGCATGAGATGCACTCACCGCAGCGCCGGGGCCCGAAGACGCGGACCCGGTCCGTGCCGGAAACGATGTCAGCAGAAGATCCGGCTGTCGGGGGCAGGCTGCCGCCCCCGCCCGGAGGTCAAACCGGTCGGATTCTGGGCGGTCGGAAAGGCGGGATCTGCGGTCGGCCGGGCAGGGTCGACGCACCGAAGCGGGATGGGGGAGGATGCTCCCGAAACGAGACTGCGTCTCCGCCGGCCGGCAGTCCCGGCAGTTCGGCGCAACCGGCCGCGCACCCGCAATGCCGGCACTCGGCGGCATGGGCATCGTGCCGTTCGAGCGGTCGGTCTGCGGTTCCTGACGGCCGGACCTCGGCGGCGGCCGTCCCGACCGGCGCCGCGGTCGACATGATCTCGCAGTGGTCCGGCTGGGCGGCCGGCGTGGACGGCGGAAACGCCGCCATGCCGGAGAGCACGACAGCCAATCCCACCAGCATGCTCGCCATGCCGCGCAATGCCGGGATCGCCCTGGCAGCCATGCCGTCCGCCACCCTTCTTGTTCTGACGGGTTCAGATAGCATGAAAGTTACCGAATCCGGAGGACCGAATCCGCTCCGCGCTGGTCACGGGACGTAAATTCGGTGTGACGACCGGAGCCTGGCTGATGGTCCTCGCCGTGGCGCAAGCGTGATCGGCGCACATGCGCCCCTGCAGTCGCGTCATCTCCGATCTGCCGACGGTGCCGCACCGGCCGGAGCGCTGCCGGATGCCGGACCGGATATGCTGCCTGATCGAAGGCGGCTCGAGCGCGCAGGCGGCCATCCTGCACAGCCGTCGCCGGGATCGGCTGCCGGATGCGGGCGCAGCCGCCCCGACCCTGCGTGATCCGAACGGGCGTAGTGCGGCTGCGGGAATCCCGCCGCAGCGCAGGAAGGCTTCGGGCAGGCCGCGAACAGCCGGGATGCCACGGTCGGAAACGTTTTCCCAGGATCACGCGTTTGCTGTCTTGCAAGGCGCGGCCGGGCCGGCGGGGCCGGTTGCCGTCGCGCCCGCCACGGCCGTCTGCACGCGCGTTTCCCCGGGAGGACTGAAATGGCTACCGTCTCCGACTTCATGCTCGACCGCCTGGAAGAGTGGGGCATAAACCGCATCTACGGGTACCCCGGCGACGGGATCAACGGCATCCTTGGCGCGCTCAACCGCGCCGAGGACCGCTTTCAGTTCATCCAGACGCCGCACGAGGAAGTGGCGGCGTTCATGGCCTGCGGCCACGCCAAGTACACCGGCCAGGTCGGCGTCTGCCTGGCGACCTCCGGCCCCGGCGCGATCCACCTGCTGAACGGCCTGTACGACGCCAAGCTGGACCACGCGCCGGTGCTGGCCATCGTCGGCCAGCAGGGCCGGGCCGCCCTGGGCGGACATTACCAGCAGGAAGTCGACCTGATGTCCCTGTTCAAGGACGTCGCCGGCGAATACGTCCACACCTGCAACGCGCCCGCGCAGATGCGCCACCTGGTCGACCGGGCGATCCGCATCGCCCAGGCGGAGCGGACCGTCACCTGCATTATCGTTCCCAGCGACGTGCAGGAGCTGGACGCCGTGCCCAAGCCGCCGCACGCCCACGGCACCATCCATTCCGGCGTCGGCTATCGCGAGCCGGTCGTGGTGCCGGCCGAGGACGACCTGCGCCGCGCCGCAATGATCCTCAACGAGGGCAAGAGGGTCGCCGTCATGGTCGGCGCCGGCGCACTGCATGCGTCCGAGGAGGTGCTGGAGGTCTGCGAGATCCTGGGCGCGGGCGTGTCGAAGGCGCTGCTCGGCCGGTCCGTCATCCCCGACGACGTGTCCTACTGCACCGGCCAGATGGGCCTGCTCGGCAGCCGGCCGAGCTGGGACCTGATGATGGAGTGCGACACCCTGCTGATGATCGGGTCGAGCTTTCCCTATTCGGAGTTCCTGCCCCCCGAGGGGCAGGCCCGCGGCGTGCAGATCGACCTCGACGCCAAGATGCTCAGCATCCGCTATCCGATGGAGGTCAACCTGGTCGGCGACAGCCGGCACACCCTGCGCGCGCTGCTTCCCCATCTGAAGCGCCAGGAGGACCGCTCCTGGCGGGAGCGGATCGAGGCCAACGTCAAGGAGTGGTGGGAGATCGTCGAAGCCCGCTCGATGACCTCGGCCGACCCGATCAATCCCGAACGCGTCCTGTGGGAGATGGGCCCGCGCCTCCCCAACGACGCGATCCTGGCCGCCGACTCCGGCAGCGTCGCCAACTGGTACGCGCGCAACTTCAAGATCCGCCGCGGCATGCTGGCCACCCTGTCCGGCACGCTGGCCACCATGTGCCCGGGCGTGCCGTACGCTCTGGCGGCCAAGTTCTGCTATCCGGAGCGTCTGGCGGTCGCCCTGGTCGGCGACGGCGCCATGCAGATGCTCGGCAACAATTCGCTGATCACGGCGGCCAAGTTCTACAAGACCTGGAAGGACCCGCGGCTGATCGTCATGGTCCTCAACAACCGCGACCTGAACCAGGTGACCTGGGAGCAGCGGGTCCTGGCCGGCGACCCAAAGTGGGAGGCCTCGCAGAACATCATGGACTTCGAGTACGGCTCCTATGCCGAGCTGCTCGGCCTGCGCGGCATCCGGGTCGAGAACCCGGACATGATCGGTCCGGCCTGGGACGAGGCGCTGGCCAGCGACCGGCCGTGCGTCCTGGACATCGTCACCGATCCCAAGGTGCCGCCGCTGCCGCCGCACATCAATTACAGCCAGGCCCGCCAGTACATCGCCGCCTTGGCCAAGGGAGATCCGGAAGCGCTCGGCCTGGTCTGGCAGTCGATGAAGGAGAGCCTGGCGCCCGTCCTGAAGAGCACCTGAGCCTCGGCGGAGGGCGGCGGTCCGGGCTTTCCGGCGACCGGCTGCCGCCGCTGCCGGGCTTCGGGCCTGCCTGCAGCCGCAAGCCGGCCCGCTCATGTTTCTCCAATGCGTCGCGCCAGATCGGCCCGGCTCCGCTCGCCGCTCAGCGCCAGGGCGATCGGCGCCAGGGTGGGAAACCGCGCGCACACCATGACGATCAGGACCGTCATCGGCACGGCCAGCAGCGCGCCGGCCACGCCCCAGATCCAACCCCACGCCAGCAGCATGAACAGGACGACCAGGGGCGACAGCGACAACTGCCTGCCCTGCACGCGCGGGTCGACGTAGTTGCCCATCACCTGCTCGATCGCCAGGATGCCGACGGCGATGATTGCGGCGGTGCCGAGATCCTTCTCCAGCACGGCGAAGGCGATCGGCAGCAGGCCGGCAATCAGCGAGCCCAGCGTCGGCACATAGTTGAGCAGGAACGCCAGCAGGACCCAGACGACCACGAAGCTGACGCCCCAGGCCCACAGCCAGAGGCCGTAAAGGCCGCCGGTGATCAGCCCGAGCAGGGTTCGGATCAGCAGGTACCAGCGGAACCGTCGGGCCACGTCCTTGACGATGTCGAGCCAGGCGCCGGTCCGGCCTTCGACGGTGGTATCGGCCAGCTTGGCGTACCAGATGCGCGCCTCGATCAGCATCAGCAGCACGAAGAAGAAAATCAGCACCACGGTTGCGACGATGCGCGAAACCGACTCTACAATCGTCACCGCATAATCGGCGACAAAGCCCGAGGCACCGCCGCCACCTTGCGCCTCCTCCCCGCCGGCTGCTCCTCCGGAGTCCTGCGAGGCGGCGCCGATCCGGCTCAGCAGTTGGTCCCAGTACGCCCGGAATTCATCCGCATACTGCGGCCACTGCTCTGCCACCTGGCTGGCGCTGTACCAGATTCCGAGGACGAAAAGCGCCAGGGCCAGGACGATGACGGACACGGCGGCGACATAGCCGAGCCAGGCGAGCCGCCGCGGCACGCGCTTCTGGATACCGTCCGTGACCGGCCAGACCGCCACGGCGATGAACAGGGCTGCGACCAGCGGCATGGTGACCCAGACGGTCACGTGCAGCGCCCACGCAATTGCGAGCGTGGCAAGGACGCCGACGAGCCATACCAGGACCGTCTGCCGCCGCTCGATGCCGATGCCCTGCGGAGCGCCGTCACTCATTGGGCTGGCCGTGTCTTTCCTGGATCGCTGCACATCGCTTCTCCGCCGTGCGCCAGCCCGATGATGGCGGCAATCCAGTCCCGTCCCGTCCCGTCCCTCCGGCCGGCCGGTCGGGAATGACGGCGACTGCGGCCTCTGACGGCATCGCGTTGAACATGTGCAGCGAACCCGGCGTTCCCGCTGTTTGGTAGGTACGCATAAAGGACGACCTCCAGGGACGCTCGCTTGCGAGGCTTCGGGCGCAACGATGCCGGGCATGACGCTGCGACCGGATCGATCTATGCTGCCGGCCGCTCCGGTTCCGGCCGCATCCCGTCACGCCCCGCCCCGCCATGCCCCGCCACCCGGCCCAGCGCCACGACGCGTTCTTCCAGACGCTGCTCGACAAGCCGGACAGCGCCGGCGCTCTGCTGCGCGAGCGCCTGCCGCCCGAGGTGGTCGCCCTGCTCGGCGAGGACCCGCCGGAGCACGTGCCCGGCAGCTTCGTCTCCCACCGGCTGCGCAAATACCACACCGACCGGCTGTACAGGACGCGCACC
>Ga0208075_1000083_pt1 | contig 58713 bp, 47 predicted proteins | sample HotLakmasection5_FD_184728 | JGI IMG/M metagenome (GOLD analysis project Ga0208075, IMG submission 184728) | Hypersaline microbial mat communities from Hot Lake, Washington, USA - Section #5 (SPAdes) | ecosystem: Environmental > Aquatic > Non-marine Saline and Alkaline > Hypersaline > Microbial... | reverse complement strand
CCGCCGGCTCGGCCGGAATCCGCACGGTGACGCTGGTCCCGCGGCCGGAGCGGCTGGCCACCTTGAGCCGTCCGCCGATGTCCTCGAGCAGCCGGGTAACCAGCCAGAGCCCGAGCCCCTTGCTGTCGACCATCGGTGCCAGCTTGGCCCCGTCGACGAGAAAGGCCAGCACCGCGTCCGGCAGGCCCGGACCACTGTCGGTGATCGTAAAGCAGCTCTCGGCCGGCGTCTGCTCGACCGTGAAGACGATCTCGCCACCCCCCGCCGATGCCTTGCAGGCATTGAGCAGGAGGTTCAAGAGGATTTGTCGAAGGGCGTCGGCGTCGACCGTCACAGGCCGGAAACCCGCGGCCTGCCAGACGATCGACACCCGGTGATGGCGCGCCTCGGGGCCGATCAGCAGCTGCAGGTCGTCGAGATCGTCGGCAGTGAACGACGCCCGGCCGGCAGCCGGGCGATAGGTGGCGAGCATGGTGTCCGTCACCCGGCCGATCGAGCGCAGGCCGCGCTCGACGAGATCGAGCGTCTCGGCCCTGACCTGCGGATCGTCACCGAAACGGCGCAGGGTCGAGACCGCATTCAACAAACCGGCGAGCGGGTTTCGGACCTCGTGCGCGAGCCCGGCCGCGAGCTTCGCCAGAAGCGCGTTGCGATCCTTCTCACCCAGATCGCGCAGTGCGACGTTGCGCGCCGCCTCGGCCTCGAGCCTGGCCTTGATCGCCGCTTCGAACCGGCCGAGCTCGGCACTCCAGCGCCTTGCCGGGCCGAGTGACGGCGCGTCATCGGCGCGCGCCAGTGCTTCGGCCATGCGATCGAAGGGGGCGAGCGCCCAGCGTGTGCCGGCATAAGTGAGCGCTGCCGCCGCGGCCGCGAGCAGCAGATCGAGCACCAGCGCCCAGCGCTCGGCCACCTCGGAGGCAGCGTGAATGGCACTCGTATCCAGAATGGCGGCGATGGTGAGCCGGCGCTCGTCCAGCGCATAGCTCTTGGCGGCCAGCGCCAGCGCGCGTCTCCGATCGAGGGTGAAGGCGAGACGGCCCGAGGCGTTCGGCGCGTCGTCGAGCAGGCGTTCGAGCGTCGTCGAGTCCGCGGGTGGTCCGCCGAGCTCGACCCTGCCGCCGGCACCCGGTCCGGACCAGCGCACGACCAGCTGTTCTTCCACCAGCGCATCGCGCAGGAAGAGCTTGGCGGCGAGGCGTTCGGCGACCGCAGCCTCGCCCGCCTCGAGCAGGGGTGCGGTCGTATCCGCGAGGGCGTCGAGAAAGACCTCGGCCTTGCTGGCGAGGGCCGCAAGCTCGCGTGATTCCAGCACCCGCAGCCCCACCTGGGTGGTCGACAGTGCCACCACGAACATGGCTGCGGCGACCGCCAAGGGCAGCGTGCGGGTCAGTGGCCAACCAGGCGCGAAGAGCCGGCGTTTCGCCGGCTCTTCGGGCAGCTTCAGCGGTGTCATGCCGGCCGTTCCCGGCATGGCGGGCCGGCGTCCGGCGAAGCGACGTCAGGCAATCAGCACATCTCCCCGAAAGCCCGGGATCAGTCGGTCCTGCCAGAACGTGCCATAGGCATTGATCCTGGCCGGCTGCGGCGGCTCGGCCATGAGCACCGCCGTCACCCCGGCATGCAAGCGGGGCAGCAGTGCCGAAAACAGCGCATTGGTCTTGGTCAGATGATCGAAAGCGAGACCGAGGCGGGCGGCGGTCGCTTCGAGGTCTGCCACCTGGGCCGGCTGCGGCCGGCCGATCAGGGTCACCTCGCGCAACGCCCAGATGCCGGTGCGCAGCGCCCAGATCGCGAGACGGTGGGCTCGCTCGCTGCCGTCGTGGACGATCACCGCGCGCGGCTCCTCGGGCGTGCCGGTGCCGGCAAAGAGCGTCGGCCCGGCATGCCGTGCTGCCAGGGTGAAGAGCTTGTCGGCCATCCGATCCTCGTAGACGGGGAAGGTGAACTGCGCCCCATGATGGCACCAGCCGTCGGTCGGCAACAAGAGCAGCTCGCGCGCGGCATCGTCCGGCCCCGGAATCAGGACCGAGGGGTCACCGTCCTCGTAGATCAGCGTGAACGGTACCCGGCCGGTGCCGGTGACCCGCCGGGTGTCGGCGACCGCGGTCGCCAGACAAGCCCGCATCCGATCGGTCGCCGCCGGAATGCGGGCGGTCTCGACGCAGGTCGTATCGAGCACGGCGATGCCGATCGCCGGCACCTCCCGGGCAACCGCCAGGCGCCAGGCACGGCTGGCCAACGGGGCGGCATCCGGCCCGATCACCGGAAAGCGCACCGCGGCATAGCCGGGGGCCGCCCAGGGATGCGTTGCCGCCACCACCTCGGGCTCGAATACCGGTGCGGGTGGCTCGAACACGGGTGCCGGCGGCGCCTCCTGCACGGGCTCTCGAACCTCGACCGGCTCTGCTGCCGGCCCCGACGCGGGTGCGATCGCCGCGGCGGCCGGCAGCTGGCGCGGCGCCGCCTCGCGCACCAACTCGGATGCCGCAAAGGCGCTGATCTCGGGGCCGGCCGAGGGCCGCGGCGGTGGCGCATCGAGCCGGGCCTCGAGCGGTGCCGCCATGCGCGGCAGCACACCGGCCAGGGCATCACGCCGGCTGCGCAAGGGGGCACCCGAGATATAGGCCGCCCGACCGAGGAGATGGCCCGCCACCGGCATGCTGGCGATCAGAAAGACGATGGTCAAAAGGGCCACCAGGGTCGCATCGAACGAGCCCTTGGCGATGGCCGCACCCAGGAGCACGAGGCCGGCTCCGAGCGTGCCCGCCTTGGTCGCCGCATGCATCCGCTGGAACGGGTCCGCGAAGCGCAGCACGCCCAGGCTCGCGACCACCAGAAACATGGTACCCACGATCTTGGCCGAGAGGGCGAGAAGGGCCGTCATGACGAGCTCCTTTCCTTGCGCTCCAGGAACGCGGCGAAGGCGATGGTGGCGAGAAAGGCGATGAGGGCCAGGCCGAGGCCGACGTCGAGGAACTCCCGCCTGCCGGTGGTGACGGCGGTGAGTGCGCAGGCCGCGACCGCGAGCCCGGTCAGCATGTCGAGGGCGATGAAGCGGTCGGCATGACCCGGCCCGAGGATCATCCGCAGCGCCGCGCCGGCGAGTGCGAGGGTGAGGATCACGAGCAGAACCACCGCGATCGTCGAGACCAGCGCGTCGAGGGACGCGATGGCGGCGGGGTCGGTGACCACCGAAGCGGCCTCCGCCAGGCTTTGCCGGATGCTGTCGATCATCCTTCGATCCTCCTGATCAGGCGCTCGAAGCCGTTCTTGATGTCGTCGATCACCGCCTCCGCGGTGGGCGCGTCGAGCACGTGGACGTAGAGCGTGTCACGGTCCTCCGAGACGTGCAGGGCCGTGGTGCCGGGGGTGAGCGTCACCAGATTGGCGAGCGTCGCGATGCCGAGATCGGTCCGCAGCTCGATGGGTACGGCGATTACCGCTGGCTGCAGCCGGCCGGTCGGCATCAGGGCGGCAAGGGCCACCCGGCTCGCCGAGGTCACAAGGGCCCAGAGGAAGACGACGAACAGGGTGAAAAGGGGCACCAGCCGTCGCCCCCAGACCTCAAAAAGGGTGATCGCCGTCATCGCACGTCTCCGTACTGAACCAGGTGTTGCGGCGAGGCGGGCTCGACCGGCAGCGCGGCCGGGGGTTCGGCCAGCATCGCGGGCGGCGGGACGAGGTCGGGAAAGACCGCGGCCACGTAGCGGGCGGGCTCGACCAGCACCAGGGCCGCCTCGTTCGCCAGCCGCACGAAGGGATCGGCGGCAAGGCCGATGGTCATGGTGACCAGCCCGAGCAAGAGGATCGGCAGGGTGACGGCCAGTGGCACCCGCCGCGGCCGGCGGCGCTGAACCGGGGCCGCCTTCCAGAAGGCCTCGAGCCAGATCTTGCCCATCGAGTAGAGGGTCAAGAGACCGACCGCGAGGGCCACCGCGGCGAGCCAGGCGAAACCGTCACGAAGGGCAGGCTCGATGACCAGATACTTGGCCCAGAAGCCCGAGAGCGGCGGCAGCCCGGCGAGCGACAAAGCGGGGATCAGGAAGAGGACGGCGAGCCAAGGATGCGAGCGCAGCAGCCCGCCCGAAGCCTTCAGGTTGTCGGTCCCCGACGCCCGCTGGATGGCACCCGCCAGGAGGAAGAGGTTCGCCTTCACGATGATGTGGTGAACGATATAGAAGGCTGCACCCAGCAAGGCCGCCTGGGTGAAGATGGCGAGGCCCATCAACATGTAGCCGATCTGGCTGATGATGTGGAAGGAGAGGATCCGCCGGATGTTCCACTGCACCGCCGCCCCCAGAACACCGGTCACCATGGTGAGTGCCGCGATCACCGCGAGCAGCTGGCGGAAGACCTCGCCCTCGACGGTGAAGAGGAGCGTGAAGACGCGAAAGCACGCGTAGACCCCGACCTTGGTCAACAGTCCGGCGAAGATCGCCGCCACCGCGAAGGGGGTCGTGTGGTAGCTCGCCGGCAGCCAGAAAAAGACCGGAAAGAGCCCGGCCTTGATGCCGAAGGCGGCGAGGAAGAGGAGGGCGGCTGCCACCAGCCCCGGCGTCGCCTCCATGGTCGGCAGGAGCAAGGCCAGATCCGCCATGTTGAGCGTGCCGGTGGCACCGTAGAGGAGGGCGACGGCGATCAGAAAGAGGATGGTGCCGAAGAGGTTCAGCGCCGCGTAGCGGATCGCCCCGTCGATCTGGGCCTTCGTCCGGCCGACGACCAAGAGGCCGAGCGAGGTGATCAGCATCACCTCGAACCAGACATAGAGATTGAAGATGTCGCCGGTCAGGAAGGCACCGTTGACCCCGGCCAGGAGCCCGTGGAAGAGCGGGTGAAAGCCCGCCCGCTCCAGCCGCTCGCCGATGGTCGCAAGGGCGAAGACACCCACCGCCAGGGCCAGCAGTCCGCTCACGGCAACGAGTGCCGCACTCAGGGGATCGGCGACGAAGCCGATGCCGAAGGGGGCCGGCCAGCTGCCGAACTGCTTGGCGATCACGCCGCCTTCCACGACCTGCCAGAGCAGGCGCAGTGACACGGCGAAGAGGATCGCCAGACCGAGAAGGCCGATCTCGCGCTGCAGCTTCGGGTTCTGCCAGAAGCAGACGGTAAGCGCCGCCGTCGCGATCGGCACGAGGACCGGCCAGAGAAGATCGAGCGTGTCAGCCATGGTGGCGTCCGTCGTTGGCGAGCGCGGCCGGCGAGGTCGCCACGCGCGGCACGCCCATGCTTTCGGCGGCGTTGATCGAGCCGAGATCGAGCGTGCCGAACCGGCGATAGGCCATGACGATCAGGGCGATGGCGAAGGCCGTGAGGGCAAAGCCGATGACGATGGCGGTCAGGACCAAGGCCTGCGGCAAGGCGTTGGCGGCATCGGGCGCGAGGACGGTCGATCCCCTCTCGATCACCGCCGGGGTGGTGGTGCCCAGCCTGCCGGCGACGAAGATCAACAGGATCGCCCCGTTGGTGAGCAGGGCGAGGCCCAGGACCAGCCGGACGATGTGCCGCGAGAGCATCATGTAGAGGCCGCAGCCGACATAGGCGGCGACGGCGAGCGCATAGACGATGGTCATGCCGGCTCCTCCGCATAGAGGCGAAACATGAAGGCGAGCACCCCGCCGACGACGACGAGATAGACACCGAGATCGAAGATGATGGTGGTGCCGAGCTTGAGGTCGGCAAAGCCGAGCGGCAGCGTCGCCCACTGATGGGTCAGGAACGAGGCGTCGAGCACGATCCCCGGCACGCCACTGCCGAGCGCCAGCAAGAGGCCGAGCCCCATGACGACGACCGGGTGCAGCACCAGCCGGCGGCGGGCGACCTCGACCCCGGTGGCCAGCGCCAGGATGACGAAGGCAGCGGCCCCCACGAGTCCACCGACGAAGCCGCCGCCCGGCTCGTTGTGGCCGCGCAGGAGGAGCCAGACGGAGGCCGCCAGCATGAGCAGGAAGAAGAGCCTGGAGGTGGCGGCGAGGATGATCGATTGCATGGCTCAGTGGCTCCCCTGGCGCTGATCGGCGACGGCGACGGGTGTGGCGGCGTTGCGGGTGCGGCGGGCGGACGGGCGCAACAGCGCCCAGGCGGCAAGCGCGGCGAACGCCACGACCGCGATCTCGCCGAAGGTGTCGAGGGCGCGGAAATCGACCAGGATGACGTTGACGACGTTGCGGCCGAAGGCCTCGGTCAAGCTGGTCTCGGCGAAGTAGGTGGCGAGCGTGCCATCGAGCGGCCCGGTCGTCACCCAGAGTGTGGCCGTCGCCACCGCCGCGGCAAAGCCGGCGGCGATGCCGGCATCGGTGAGCTTCTCGCCGCGGCTGCGCGTGCTCGGGGCCGAGATCGGCAGGCGCAGCAGCACCGCCACGACGATGACGACGAAGAGGGTCTCGACCGCGAACTGGGTGAGCGCCAGATCGGGCCCGCCGTTGAGCAGGAAGATCATGGCGAGGCCGTAGCCGGCGAGACCCACCCCGACGATGGCGGTGACCAGCGACGTGCTGCCGGCCGCGACCAAGGCACCGACGAGGATCAGGGCCGCCACGATCACCAGGTAGGGCCGCAGCGGCTCGGGCTCGACGCTGGGCACGATCGGGCCCGCCGCGGAAAACAGACCGTAGGCGACGAGGCCGGTGACGGCGGCCGCGGTGATCGCCGCATAGTGCCGCATGTCACCGTTCTGCAGGACGGCCGTGCTGCGCGCGGCGATGGCCAGGGTCCAGCGCAACACGTCGTCGTAGCCCCGGTCGGCGAGCAGCAGCTCCAGCACCCGCCGCCGGCGCAGGGCCAGGTGGATCGGCTCCCAGAACCAGGCGAGCAGACCGCCCAGCACGACGACCAGGACGGAGAATGCCAGCATCGGGGTCAGCCCGTGCCAGAGCTTGAACGACACGTCGATCGGGCTGCCGTAGATCATCGATGCGGCGGGCTGGATCAGCGGCTGGGCGACGAGCCACGGGGCGAAGCCGAGGCTGATCCCGACCAGCCCGAAGACGAGCGGCGGCAAGGTCAAGCCGATGGTCTCGCCGTGCTGCACCCGGATCGGCCGCGGCGGCTGGACGAAGAAGGGGCGAAGGACGATCACCGTGGCGACCGCCACCATCACCGCATTGACCAGCACGCCCAAGGCCACCGCCACCACGGTGAAGGACGAATCGAGCTTCGCCTCGAAGAGGTATTCCTTGGAGATGAAGCCCAAGAACGGCGGCAGCCCGGCCATCGAGAAGGCGGCGAGGATGGTGGCGAGTGCGGTCAAGGGCAACGCACGAGCGAGCCCGCCCAGCCGCTGCAGCCGGGTCACGCCGGTGCTGTGGATGACGATCCCGGCACAGAAGAAGAGGGTCGCCTTGTAGAGGGCGTGCGCCAGGATGAAGCCCACGGTGGCGACCGCCGCCACCTCGCCGTCGAGCCCGATCAGCATGACGATGGTGCCCAGCGCCGCCACCGTGCTGAAGGCGAGCACCGCCTTGAACTCCACCGCGCGCAGCGCCTGGACGGCAGCCAGCAGCATGGTGAGGCCACCCACCCCGACCAAAAGCGGCCCGAACCAGAACAGCGTGCTGAACAACGGATCGAAGCGGGCGACGAGATAGACGCCGAGCTTCACCATGGTCGCCGAATGGAGGTAGGCTGAGGCAGGGGTGGGGGCCGCCATGGCATTGGGCAGCCAGAAGTGAAAGGGCGCTTGGGCGGACTTGGTGAAAGCCCCGAGCAGCACGAGGCCGACGATCACCGGCGAGAGCGGGCTTTGCGTCAGCGCCGTGCCATCGGCGAGAAGGGCCGCGAGCGAGAACGTCCCGGCTGTGATGCCGATCAAGAGAATGCCGGCGAAGAGGGCGAGACCACCCGCCACGGTGACCAGCAGCGACTGCAGCGCCGCCCGCCGGGCCACGGGATTGGTGCTGTCGAAGCCGACGAGCAGGAAGGAGAGCAGGCTCGTCAGCTCCCAGAAGACGAAGAGGACGAGGAGATTGTCGGCGAGCACGGTGGCCAGCATCGCCACCATGAAGAGCTGGATATAGAGGATGAAGAGACCACGAACGAAGGGCGTCTTCTTGTCGAAATAAGCCGCAGCGTAAAGGGTGACGCCGGTGCCGATGCCGGTGATCAAGAGCGCGAAGAGCAGCGAGAAGCCGTCGAGCCGCCAGACGAGATCGATGCCGAGCGACGGGATCCAGGCCACGCTCTCGACGATGGGCGCCGTGCCCACCGCCCCGATCGACAGCAGGAAATAGACGAAAAGCGCCAGCGGCAGGAGGGCCGCGAGCAGACCGCCGATCGCCGGGAGGCGCGCGCTGGCGATCGGCGCGAGCACGGCACCGACGAGGGCGGCGAGCAGCATGGCGGAAAGCGGCACGGGCGGAATCCCTGGTAGACGACGTCAGCCAGGGTTACGCAAGCCCCGTGCCAATTCACGTTTATGATTTAAATCAAAGACTTGGAGAGAGGCTCGGCATCGATGTCCGGATTTGCGAACGCTGCCGGGCGCTGCCCGTTCGGAGTCTCGAACAGGCCGGCGGCCGGTTGCCCGGCTCGCCCGAACGGCGGAATTCGGCTGCACCCACGAGCATCGCGCGTCTCCCGGAAGGCCGTCGACCACGGCGGCCCGGGTGCTGCTCGGCGTCAGGCGGTTTTTTCCGCGAACAGCAGGTCGAGGAACTCGCGACAGGCGGTCGGTCTGCCGGACGTCCAGGGCAGCATCGGCCGATGTCGGAGGGCGGCCTCGCGCACCTCGCCCGGGGTCGCAGCGAAAGCAGCACGGAAGGTGCGATTGAAGGCGGTCGGGCAGTGAAAGCCCGCCCGCTCGGCGAGCTGCGCGATCGGGATAGGCGCCCGCCGCGGGTCGCACAAGGCAGCGTGCACCGTCTCCAACCGCAGCCGGCGCAGATAGGCGGCAACACCCCCCTGATCGTCGAACAGCCGGTAGAGCGTCGCCCGCGACACACCCGCAAGGGAGGCGATGCGCGAGGGGTCGAGGCGTGCGGAAGCGAGATGGGCGCGGATCGTCCGTTCGACCCGCAACCGCAACGCCACCGCACTGTCTCGTGGCGTGCAATGGCACCCGCCGAAGGTGGCGGCGAGCATGGCCTCGGTGGTCCGGGCGAGCGTGGCGAGGTCGCGCTCCAGCGCCGCGGGCAGCCGCCTGGCGAGCGACAGCAGGTAATCGGCGAGCAAGGCTGCCTCGACCCCGCGCGCCGGCCCGAGCGGCACGGCTGCGAGCCCGGACTCGATCTCCGGACAGGTGCCGGGCGTCACGACCAGGATGACCCAGCGATCGGCCGACCACTCGTCCTCGTAGGGCTGGTTCAACCGCTCGACCACGAGCTCGCCCGGAGTCGTGCGAAAGCCACGGTCGCCGCATCGCGAGCGAACGCATCCCTCGGCCGAGACCCGGAGCACCCAGTGGTCGAAATCGTCGCGCCGCACATGCGCAGCAGTGCGGACGATGCGCATGGGCGAGGTTTCGCTCACCCCGAGCGTGAAACCGCCGAGCTGCCAAAAGTCCGCCCGTCCGGCAAACCGGCGACCGGGAAGAGCAGTGACCTCGTTGAGGTTGCCGAACTGCGCCCGCCATGCCTCGAACGCAACCTCGGCGGGAAACATGTCGGTGGCGAAGCTGGCCACCGGCGAGGCGCGCTCGCCGGGCCGTCCGTAGCCGGCTTCGTCCCGAGTCGCCATCGGACTCGCATGTGCAGGCGACGCGGCTGCCACGTCTCGCATATCTGTCATAAGTGTCGTCACTAGCTTCCTGAGACTCCTACTGTATTCGTTGGGCGTCCCTGCTGTCACCCGACGAATCGACCGTGAAAAAATACGGGAATTTGGTGACAATTCCGAGACAGCTTTCGCCCCGAAGCCTGCCGCCCTGCCGTATGCAAATCGCTGATGGCGGCGGCGATGATCGCGGCCGATCAACGCCGCTGCAGATCGCACGCTCGGCTCAAAGCGGTGTCGCATCGAACCGCCACCAGAGCGGCACGATCAGCATGCAGACCACGAGCCACCAGGCGAGGACCGGCAGGCCGTATTTCCAGTAGTCGCCGAATTTGTAGCCGCCCGGGCCCACGACCATCAGGTTCACCGGGGTCGCCATCGGCGTGAGGAGAGCGGCGTGGGCCCCTACGGTGACGGCGATGATCATCGGCATGGCGGAGACCCCCATCTCGGGCCCGGAGGCAGCGGCGATCGGCAGCATGACGAGCGCTGCAGCCGTGTTGCTCATCACCTGCGTCAGGGCCGCGGTGACCGCGAAGAGCCCGGCCAGCACGGCGAGCGGGCCGGCCCAGCCGACGAGTACGATCAGACCGTCGGCGATCTCCTGGGCCAGCCCGCTCTGGGTCATCGCACCAGCGAGCGGGATCATGCCGCCGACCAGAATGCAGGTGTTCCAGTCCACCCCGCGCCACATCTGCGGTACGGTCAAGACCCCGAGCAGCACCATCAACCCGGCGCAGATCACCGCCGCCATGGCCGAGGGGAAGGGGGCGGTCACCAGGAGCACCACCAGCAGCAGGAGCACGCCCAGCGCCTGCCATGCGCGGTGACCGAGCGGGATCGCCTGGCGTCGCACCAACTCCGGCGCATGCACGGCGAGCACGCGCGGATCGGCGAGGCGCTGGTCGAGAGCGGCCCAGGTGCCCTGCAGCAGCAAGGTGTCGCCGGCCTCGAGGGTGACCGGCTTGATCCCCTGATCCTCGCCGCCACGCTGGATCGTCAGGATCATCAGGTCACCGCCCGGCGTCGCCATGCCCGGAAACACCGTCTCGCCGATGAAAGCCGAGCGCGGCGGGATGATGACCTCGGCGAGACCCGAGCCCTTGTTGAAGAGGGTTCGCGCCGCGTCGCCCGCAGCCTCGCGGATCGCCAGCGCATAGTCGGAGGCGAGCCGGCCCGCCGAGTCGGCATCGCCGCGCAGCAGCAGACTGTCGCCGGCGGCCAAGCTGTCGCGCGTCGAAACCCCGCCGCTCGCGTCCTCGATCGCGACAAAGGCGAGCCCCGGATAGCCGGAAAGATCGAGCGCCGTGCGCGGCTGGCCGATGAGCGGCGAGGTGTCGCGTAGGCGGAGCCGGTGCAACCCGTCTTCCAGCCGATACTGCTCGACCAGGGTCGCGGCATGGCTGCTGAAATCGGCCGGCAGATTCAGTCCGTTGCGGTGCGGCAGGAGGAACCGCTGGGTCAGATACATGATCGCGAGCGAGCCCACCATGATCGGCAGGCCGGCCACCGCGTACTCGAAAAAGCCGATGCCGCCATAGCCCGCATCGCGCGCGGCGTCGTAGGCGATGACGTTGAGCGGCGCGCCGATCAGGGTCAGCATCGTGCCGCTATGCGCACCAAAGCACATCGGCAGCAGTAGCTGCGAGGTCGGCACACCAATGCGGATCGCGACGATCACCGCAACCGGCAGGAGTGCGGCCACCGTGGCGTTGACGCTGATGACCGCACAAAAGACCGCGGCCATCAGCATCACCAGCAGAAGAGCGAGGTTGGTGCTGCCGCCCGCCGTCTCGACCAGCTTCTGCCCGGCCCAAGTGGTCACCCCTGCAGCCTCGAGGCCGGCAGCGACCACGAAGAGGCCCGCGATCAGGATGACGGTCGGATCGCCCAGCCCCGCCAGTGCCTCGCTCGCCGTGATCACGCCGGTGGCGAACAGCGACAGCGAGATGCCGACGCCGACGATCACCGCCGGCACTCTGTTCCAGATGAAGAGGGCCAGTGCCGCCGGGATGATCAGCGCCACGATGGCGGCATCGGACATGGTGCCTCTCCCGAAATTCGCCAGACGAGCCGTTCCCGCAGCAGCTGTCGCCACGGACGTGCGTCTTTCTCGTTTTTTTTCGCTGTCGAGCAAGGGTGGAGTGCGGCCCCGGACGGCCAAGTCTTTGCAGCACGTCTTGCTCGAGACGTGCTGCAAAGAATCGGGCTCGAAGGGCTATGGCAAAAGCGGCTGGCGAACGACTAAGTCTGCGGCACCGGGACCCGGCTGGTCGGCGCTGTCGATCGGGGCTCCGGCCGGAGGCTCGATGACTGATCCCGAACGTCGGAACTTCGCCCGCCTGATCGAGGCCGTGTCCGCATTGCCGCCCGCGCCGACGGCGGTGGCGCATCCCTGTGACGCGTCGTCCCTCGGCGGTGCGATCCAGGCGGCCGAGGCCGGCGTCATCGCCCCGATCCTCGTCGGACCGCGAGGCAAGATCGAGGCCGCGGCCGCTGCGGCCGAGATCGACCTTGCACCTTACGAGATCGTCGATGCGGCGCACAGCCACGACGCCGCTGCCAAGGCGGTGGCTCTGGTGCGTGAAGGCCGGGCCGAGACGCTGATGAAGGGCTCGCTGTCGACCGACGAGCTCCTGGGGGCCGTGGTCAGGCGCGATACCGGGCTTCGCACCGAGCGGCGCCTTTCGCATTGCTTCGTCATGGACGTGCCCGGCTACGGCCGGCCGCTGATCATCACCGATGCGGCCATCAACATCGTGCCGACCCTCGAAGACAAGGTCGACATCACGCAGAACGCCATCGATCTCGACCGGTCGCTCGCCAACCCCGAGCCCAAGGTCGCCATCCTCTCGGCCACCGAAAAGGTGAACCCGAAGCTGCAGACGACGGTCGAGGCCGCGGCCTTGTGCAAGATGGCCGATCGCGGCCAGATCACCGGCGGGCTGCTCGACGGCCCGCTCGCCCTCGACAACGCCATCAGCCCGGAGGCCGCGCAGATCAAGGGCATCGGCGGCCCGGTCGCCGGCCGGGCCGACATCCTGGTGGTCCCCGACCTCGAGGCCGGCAACATGCTGGCGAAAAGCCTGGGCTTTTTGATGAACGCGGACAGTGCGGGGATCGTGCTCGGAGCCCGCGTGCCGATCACGCTCACCAGCCGTGCCGACACGGTGCAGAGCCGGCTCGCCTCGGCGGCCGTCTCCGCGCTGGTGGCCCATCGGCGCAAGACGGCGGCGCCGCTCGGTTGACCATGCTCCCGGAGACGAAGCGATGAACTACCACCCCACCTTCGATCGCCTGCGCTTCGAAGAGGCATGGCGCGGCTTCGAGCCCGGCCTCTGGTGCGACCGGGTCGATACCCGTAACTTCATCCAGCGCAACGTCGAACCCTACGAGGGCGATGCCGGCTTTCTCGCCGGCGCCACCGAGCGCACCCGCAAGGTCTGGGCGGCTTTGACCCCGCTTTTGGCCGAGGAGCGCCAGAAGGGGGTGCTCGACGTCAGCCAGGAGCCCTCGAGCATCGTGGCACACGGGCCGGGCTATATCGACAAGGACCAGGAGCTGATCGTGGGGCTGCAGACCGACGCCCCGCTCAAGCGGGCGATCATGCCGAACGGCGGCTGGCGGGTGGTCGCCGACAGCCTCGAGGCATACGGCTTCGAGCCGGACCCGGCGATCGCGACGATCTTCACGAAATACCGCAAGACCCACAACGACGGTGTGTTCAGCGCCTACACGCCGGAGATCCTCACCTGCCGCCGCTCGGGCGTCATCACCGGCCTGCCCGACGCCTATGGCCGCGGCCGGATCATCGGCGACTATCGCCGGCTCGCGCTTTACGGCCTCGACTTTTTGCTCGCGGACAAGAAGCGTGAGAAGGCCGAGCTCGACGGCCGCCACGCGACCGAGGAGATCATCCGGCTGCGCGAGGAGCTGACCGCGCAGCTGGAGTCGCTGCAGCAGATCCGCACGATGGCGCAGAGCTACGGCTACGATGTCGCCGGCCCCGCCAAGACCGGCCGCGAGGCGGTGCAGTGGCTCTATTTCGCGTTCCTGGCCGCGATCAAGGAGCAGAACGGCGCCGCGATGTCGGTCGGGCGGATCACCACCTTCCTCGACATCTACCTCGAGCGCGACCTCCGCGAAGGGACCCTGGACGAGGCCGGTGCCCAGGAGCTGATCGACGATCTGGTGATCAAGTTCCGCATCGTCCGCTTCCTGCGCACGCCCGCCTACAACGAGCTCTTCTCGGGTGATCCGACCTGGGTCACCGACTATATCGGCGGCATGGGCGACGACGGGCGAACGCTGGTGACGAAGACCAGCTTTCGCATCCTCCAGACCCTCTACAATCTGGGCCCGGCACCCGAGCCCAATCTCACCGTCGGCTGGTCGCCCCGCCTGCCGGAAGGGTTCAAGTCCTTCGCCGCCAAGTGCTCGGTCGACACCTCCTCGATCCAGTATATGAGCGACGATCTGATGCGGCCCAAATGGGGCGACGACGCCTCGATCGCCTGCTGCGTCTCCGGCATGGCGACCGGCAAGCAGATGCAGTTCTTCGGGGCGCGGGTGAACCTGCTCAAGGCGCTGCTCTTTGCCATCAACGGCGGCCGCGACGAGATCTCGGGCGAGCAGGTCGGCCCGCCTTTGGCACCGATCACCGGCGACGTGCTCGAGTACGACGAGGTGATGGCGCGCTTCGAGGTGATGGCCGAATGGCTGGCGCGCACTTATGTCAATGCGCTCAACATCATCCACTACATGCACGACAAGTACTGCTACGAAGCAGCCCTCATGGCGTTCCACGACCGCGACGTGCTCCGGACCATGGCTTGCGGCCTCGCCGGCCTGTCGCACACCGCCGACAGCCTCTCGGCGATCAAGTATGCCGAGGTGCGGCCGATCCGCGACGAGCGCGGCCTCGTCGTCGACTACCACGTCGAAGGCGAGTTCCCGAAATACGGCAACAACAGCGACCGGGCGGATGCCATCGCGGTCATGCTGACCCGGATGTTGATGGACAAGATCCGCAACCACCCGACCTATCGGGATGCGCTGCACACCCAGTCGATCCTGACCATCACCTCCAACGTCGTCTACGGCAATCAGACCGGCAACAGCCCCGACGGCCGGCGCAGCGGCGAGCCGTTCGCGCCCGGCGCCAATCCGTCCAACGGTGCCGACACCAAGGGCGCACTCGCCGCGATGATGTCGGTCGCCAAGCTGCCCTATGACGATGCCGAAGACGGCATCTCGCTCACCATCTCGGTGGTCCCCGCCTCGCTCGGCTCGGCCGAGGAGCGCATCGCCAAGGCGGTGAGTGGCCTCGACGCCTATTTCGCCTCGAACGGCTTTCACGTGAACCTGAACGTCTTGAACCGCGACACGCTGCGCGAGGCGATGGAGCGGCCCGAGGATTTCCCGCAGCTCACCATCCGCGTCTCCGGCTATGCCGTGAACTTCGTCAAGTTGACGCGGGAGCAGCAACTCGACGTTTTGAACCGCACCTTCCACGGCTCGATCTGACGTCATGAGTGAGTTGATCGGCAGCCGCTACGAGCTCCGCCGCACCCGCACCGGTGCCGCCGAGGCCAAGGGCCGCGACTATGCCGAGGTCTTCCCGGAGGACCTGGCGTACGAGTCCGACGAGGAGGTCAGCGGCTACGTCCACTCGATCGAGGTGGGCAGCACGGTCGACGGGCCGGGCATCCGCTTCGTCCTTTTCCTCACCGGCTGCCCGATGCGCTGCCAGTACTGTCACAACCCCGACACCTGGCACAAACACAACGGCAAGAAGTACACGCTCGCCCGGATCACCCGCGAGATCGGCAAGTATGCGAAGGTGCTGAAGCTCTCGAAGGGCGGGCTGACCATCTCCGGCGGCGAGCCCGCCATGCAGCCGCGTTTCCTGCGCCGCGTCATGCAGGCGACCAAAGCCATGGGCGTGCACACCTGCCTCGACACCTCGGGCCGGCTGGGCCGCAACCTGACCGACGCCGATCTCGCGGACATCGATCTGCAGCTCCTCGACATCAAATCGGGCGATCCCGCCACCTACGAGCGGGTGACCGGCCATCCGCTGCAGCCGACGCTCGACTATGCGACGAGGCTCTCCGATCTCGGCCGACCGCTCTGGATCCGCTTCGTCCTGGTCCCAGGCCTGACCGACGACCCGGACAACGTCGCCAGGGTCGCCGACATCTGCGCCGGCCTGAAGTCGCTCGAGCGGGTCGAGATCCTGCGCTTTCACCAGATGGGCAAGGCGAAATACGAACAGCTCGGCATCGCCTATCCGCTCGCCGATACCGAACCACCGACGCCCGAGCTCACCGAACGCGTGCGCGAGCAGTTCCGCGAACGCGGCTTGACCGTTTACTGAGCCGCCGCGGCGGCCGAAGAAGATCAGGGAGTTACAGCATGGCGATCAGTGTCTTCGACATCTTCAAGATCGGCGTTGGGCCGTCCTCGTCCCACACCTTCGGGCCGATGGTGGCGGCCAACCGCTTCCTGGCCGAGCTCGACGAAGCCGGCCTCGGCGACAATGTGGGCGGCGTCGAGGTCGAGCTCTACGGCTCGATGGCACTCACCGGCAAGGGCCACTACACCGACCTCGCCTCGATGCTCGGCCTCGAAGGGGCGGACCCCGAGACACTCGACAGTGCCGGCATCCCGGCCACGCGCGCGCGGATCGAGCGGGAGAAGGCCCTGCATCTCGGCGGCCGACGCATGGTGCCGTTCGATCCCGAGACAGACATCCACTGGCGGGGCGACAAGACCTACCCCAAGCACCCCAACGGCATCGCCTTTGCCGCCACCGACGGCAAGGGCAGGGTGTTGCACCGCTCGCTCTATTTCTCGATTGGCGGCGGCTTCATCGTCGGTGAGAACGACTCGATCCACCCGACCGCCGCCATGGGCGACAATTCCAAGCCCTTTCCTTACACGACAGGGGCAGAGCTCGCCGCCCTCTGCGCCCGCGAGGGCAAGTCGATCGCCCAGATCGTGTTCCGGAACGAGCTCACCTGGCGGACGGAGAAGGAGGTCCGCGACCGGCTGCTCGAGATCGCCGCCGTCATGGAAAAGTCGATCGAGGTGGGGCTGCAAGGCGAGGGCGAGGTGCCGGGCGGCCTCGGCGTCAAGCGCATCGCCAAGCAGATCATGGGCCAGGTGAAGGAAGGGACGCGCGGCGGTGACCTCTTTGAGCTCTCCGACCACATCAACGCCTATGCGCTGGCGGTGATGGAGCTCAATGCCTCCCTCGGCCAAGTGGTCACAGCACCCACCATGGGCTCGGCCGGCATCGTCCCGGCGGTGCTCAAAGCCTATAAGCAGTATGCACCCGAGGCCAGCGACGACGGGGTCTGCGACTTCCTGCTCGCCGCCGGCGGCTGCTCGATCCCGGTCAAGATCAACGCCTCGTTCTCTGGTGCCGAGGTCGGCTGCCAGGGCGAGGTCGGGGCGGCGAGCCTGATGGCGGCAACCGGCCTGACCCAAGCGCTGGGTGGCTCGGTCACCCAGGTGCTGAACGCCGGTGCCATGGCGCTCGAGCACAATCTCGGCCTGACCTGCGATCCGGTGAAGGGCCTCGTGGTCGTGCCCTGCATCAACCGCAACCCGCTCGCCGCCAACAAGGCGGTCAACGCCGTGCGGCTCACCATGCTGCGCGGCGACGAGCCGGCCCGGCCGAGCTTCGACGAGGTGATCAAGGCCCTCTACCTTACCGGCAAGGACATGTCCGACAAGTACAAGGAAACCTCCCAAGGCGGTCTCGCCGTGGTATGGGTCGATTGCTGAACGACACTGCACGGGGTTCGGCGGAGGAGGCAGAGGCTTGGCGGGCATCGCGATAACCTACGACCGGGTGCTGTCGATCATCGGCGGGGTGATCCGCATCGCCCTGCCGAAGGGCACCGCCGACGATCCCGAGGGCCCGCGCTTCGGCGATCTCGCCGTGGTGAGCGAGGCGGGCACCCCGGCGCGCTTGGCGCAGGTCGTGCGGGTCGGCGACGGCGAGGCGTCGCTGCAGGTCTTCGCCGGGGTCGAGGGGCTCTCGACCCGCAGCCGCGTCCGGTTCCTCGGCCACCCGCCCGAGGCGGTCTTCTCGCCGAGCGTCCTCGGCCGGGTGTTCGCCGGTGACGGCCGGGTGCTCGACCGTGGCCCCTCGCTCGATCACGAGCCCAAGGTGGAGGTGGACGGGCCCTCGGCGAACCCGGCGAGGCGGGCGATGGCGTCGGGCATGATCCGCACCGACGTGCCGATGATCGATGTCTTCAACTCGCTGGTCGAGAGCCAGAAGATCCCGATCTTCAGCTCGGCCGGCGAGCCGCACAATGCGCTGCTCGCCCGGATCGGCATCCAGGCCGAGGCCGACGTCGTCGTCTTCGGCGGGCTCGGGCTCACCTTCGACGACTACTGGACGTTCCGCACGGCCTTCGAGGACGCGGGCGTGTTCATGCGCACCGTGATGTTCGTCAACCAGGCCTCCGACCCGGCGCTCGAGCGCCTCCTGGTCCCCGACATGGCACTGGCGGTGGCCGAGCGTTTCGCGGTCGAGGAGAAAAAGCGCGTCCTCGTGCTGCTCACCGACATGACCGCCTATGCCGATGCGCTGAAAGAGGTCGGCATCTCGCTCGACCGCGTGCCCTCGACCCGCGGGTATCTGGGCGATCTCTACTCGCAGCTGGCAAGGCGCTACGAGAAGGCCGCCGTCTTCCCGGGGGCGGGATCGGTCACCATCCTCACCGTCACCACCATGCCCGGCGGTGACGTCACCCACCCCGTGCCGGACAACACCGGCTACATCACCGAAGGCCAGTTCTACCTGCGTGATGGGCGGATCGACCCGTTCGGCTCGCTCTCCAGGCTCAAGCAGCACGTCATCGGCAAGGAGACCCGGGAGGACCACTCGGCGGTGATGAACACCATGATCCGCCTCTATTCGGGTGCGCGCGATGCCCAGCGCAAGCAGGCCATGGCCTTCGAGCTCTCCGATCTCGACCAGCGCCTGCTGCGCTACGGCAGCCTGTTCGAGAGCCGCTTCATGGACCTCGCCGTCGCCCTGCCGATCGAAGCGGCGCTCGACCTCGGCTGGCAGACCATGGCCGAGTGCTTCGCGCCGGAGGAACTCCTGGTCCGCCAGAACCTGATCGACAAATACTATCCCAGGGCGGCAGCCTGATGGCGCCCGGCCGATGAGCAAGGTGCAGCTCAGCAAGTCGTCGCTGACCCGCGAGAAGGAAAGTCTCGCGCTCTACCGCCGCTATCTGCCGGCGCTCGATCTCAAGCGCCAGCAGCTGATGGGCGAGCGGCAGCGCCAGCGCAACGAGATCGCGCGGCTGAGGCAGGAGGTCGCCCGCGTCATCGAGGCGGCGGGCGAAGCGATCCCGATGATGGCCGACCGCCGCGTCCCGCTCGAGGGGCTGGTGCGGCTGGGCGAGGTCCGCCTCGGCACGCAGAACGTGGCCGGGGTGAAGCTGCCGACCGTCGAGCATGTCGAGGTGATCCGGCAAGCCTACGGCCGGATGGCCCGGCCGCATTGGGTCGATGCCGTGAGCGACCGGCTGGCCGCGGCGATCCGCCTGCAGGTCGAGGTCGCGGTCGCCGAACAGCGGCTCGCCGGCCTGGAGCGCGCGGTCACCCGCATCACCCAGCGCGTCAACCTCTTCGACAAGGTGCTGATCCCCGAGACCCGAACCAACATCCGCCGCATCAACGTCTATCTCGGTGACGCCGAACGGGCGGCGGTGGCCGGCGCCAAGATCGCCAAGCGCAAGCGCGAGGCCGAGACGGCCTCGGTGGAGGGCGGCGCATGACGATTGCACCCATGGTCCGGGTGACGCTCTGCGGTCTCGCCCACGAAAAGCCGCGGATCCTCGAGGAGCTCCAGGCGCTGGGCGTGCTGCACCTGATCCCGCTGCGCACGCCCGGCCCTTTGACCCCCGACGATCCGGCGGCCCGCCGCCGCGCCGACACCGCCTTTCGCCATTTGCAGGACTCCTCCGAGCAGCTGACCCCCTGGCCGCTGAGCAAGCCATTCGACGACGATGCGGTGATCGGCGAGATCATCGAGAACCGCCTGACGCTCCGCCGGCTCACCGATCGCTCGTTCGAGCTCGATCACCTCATCGAGACGCTCGAGCCCTGGGGCGAGTTCCGCCTGCCGCAGCCGGCCGAGCTGCGCGGCGAGCAGCTCTGGCTCTACGCCCTGCCGCGCAAGGATCGGGCAGCTCTCGACCAATTACGATTGCCCTGGGCGATCGTCGGGCGCAGCGAGACGGCCCTCCACGTCGCGGTCGTCGCCAAGGAGCCGCCACCGCGCACCATCCTGCCGGTGCCGCGGCTGGAGACCGGCGAGGCGACCCTGGCCGAGCTTCGCGCCGAGCGCGTGGACGTCGGCATCGCCCTCGAAATGGCCGAACGCGCCCGCGCCGACCTCACCCGCTGGCGGCTCGCTCTGGGTGCCGAGCTCGCCGCCGCCGAGGATACCGACGACCGCCGGGCAGCCGCCGAGCAGACGCTCGACGATGATCGCGTGTTCGCGGTGCAGGGCTGGGCGCCGGCCGACAGTGCCCCCGCACTGCGTCGCCTGGCCGATGCCGAGCGTTTGGCCCTGGTCGCCGAGCCGCCGGCCCGCGACGACACGCCACCGACGCTGCTCCGCGCCGAGGGCGACCGCAAGGCCATGGGCAGCGATCTCACCAGCTTCTACATGAGCCCCGGCTATCGCAGCTGGGATCCGAGCATCGTGGTCTTCACCTCGTTCGCGATCTTCTTCGCGATGATTCTGGCCGATGCCGGCTACGCAGTCCTGCTCGGACTGCTCACGGCGGTCTACTGGCAGCGTCTCGGAGCCACGGCATCGGGCAGGCGGTTTCGCGCTCTCTTGGCCGCGTTGGGCAGTGCCTCTTTCGTCTACGGTGTCGCGGCCGGCTCCTATTTCGGCTTCGCACCACCGGCCGGCGGCTGGCTCGAGCGACTCGTCGTCGTCGATGTCACCGATTTCGAGGCGATGATGCGGGTCTCGATCCTGATCGGTGCGGCGCACATCACCATCGCGCTCACCGCCTCGGCCTGGCTCGAGCGGGCGCGCGGCAAGGGGCTTTCGGCGCTGGGCTGGATCGCCGTCATCATGGGCGGCCTCGCCCTCTGGCTCGGCGAGAGCCCGACCGTGCTCCAGGCAGCACCCTTGCTCCTGGCCGGCGGGCTGGCTGCGGTGTTCATGGGCGGGCTCACCGGTCAGCCGGCAGGGGCCACGCTGGCGACGCGGCTGGCGGCGGCAGCACTGGGCTTGACCGGCGCGACCAAGCTCTTCGGCGATCTCTTGAGCTATCTCAGGCTCTTCGCGCTCGGCCTCGCCAGCGCCTCGCTCGCCGGCACCTTCAACGAGCTCGCCCTCGGCATCCTGGACAACCAGCCCGGCATCGGTGTTCTGCTCGCCATCTTCGTGCTGCTCTTCGGCCACGCCATCAACATCGCCATCGGGCTGATGAGCGGCGTCGTGCACGGGCTCAGGCTCAACTACATCGAATTCTTCGGCTGGGGACTGCCCGAGGAGGGCTATCCGTTCCGGGCGTTCGCCAAACGGGAGACCACTGCATGAGCGACCTTATCGTCCTTTTGGGCTGGCTCGGGATCTATGCGCCCGTGGCCATGGGGGCGCTGGGCAGCGCCATCGGTGTCGCCATCGCCGGGCAGGCGGCGATCGGCGCGATGCTCGAGACCGACGGCGGCTATGGCCGTTTCGTCGGTGCCGCCGCCATCCCGTCCTCGAACGTCATCTACGGCATCGTCGTCATGTTCGCGCTGCAGCAGCCGGTCACCGGGGCGAACGGCGGTGCGCTCTTCGCCATCGGCGGCCTGCTCGGGGTTGCGCTGCTCTATACCGGCGTCTGGCAGGGCAGAGCACTCGCCAGTGCCATTGCCGCCTCCAAGAACAAGGCCGAGATCTTCGGCCTGGCGCTGGCACCCGCCGCCATCGTCGAGGGCTTTGCCGTCTTCGCCTTCGTCTTTGCGCTCGTCGTCGCCGGCGGCATCGCATGAGGCCCGGCTGATGAGTACCGAGACCACCGCAGAGAAAACCGTCTCCGGCATCGAGACCTTGATCGCGCGGCTGCGCGACGAGGGGGTGGCCGAAGGTCGGGCCGAGGCGGAGCGGCTGATCGCCGAGGCCAACGCCCGCGCCCGGGCGATCATCGAGGCCGCCGAGACGGCGGCCGCGACCAAGCTGGCGACCGCCCGCCGCGAGATCGATGCCCATCGCCGCGCCGGCGAGGACGCGCTCGAGGCCGCCGCCCGCGACACCGTGCTCGACCTCAAGGAGCAGCTCGCCCGCCGCTTCGCCACCGACGTCGAGAAGACCGTCGGCAACGCGTTGCGCGACCAGGCGATGCTGCAGCGGATGATCCTCGAGGTGGTCGGCCGGGCGCGGGAGGAGGGCAAGGTCGACAGTTCGGGCGAGGTCCGGGTCGTCCTGCCGCGCTCGGCCATCGGTCTCGACGAGCTACGCCGCCGGCCGGAGGAGCTGCGCCAGGGCTCGCTCAGCCACTTCGTTGCCGGCATCGCCGCCGACATGCTGCGCCAGGGCGTCACCTTCGACCGTGCCGAGGACGACGCCGAGGGGGTGCGCCTCGTGCTCGAGGATCGCGGCATCACGGTGGACCTCAGCGACGCTGCCGTGGCGAGCGCCATCCTGGTCCACCTGCAGCCCCGCTTCCGGGCGCTCCTGGAAGGCCTGGTCAAATGATCTGGGCCGATCAGCCCTACGTGACCTTGATGGCGAGCCTGCCCGCGATCCGCTTTCTCTCCGAGAAGCAGCCGCCGATCAATCGCCCGCGGTTGATGGAACGGCTGAAGCAGCTGCCGCCGGCCGACCAGGAGACCCTGCGCGAGCTCACCGAGGTCGTCTCCTGGCGGTTCATCGACGTCACCCGGGACGACGCCGCGTTCCTGGACCGGGCCGAAGCCCTGCTCGAGCGGATCGCCAGCCCGACCCTCGGGGCGGCGCTCTGCCAGCGCCTCGAGCTGCGCACGGTCGTCGCCGCCCTTCGCCGTCGCCATGCGGGTGAGGACGCACCGCCCAAGGCAGAGCGCTGGGGCTACGGGCCGCATGTCGAGCGGATCCGGGCGAACTGGTCGGCGCCGGATTTCGGTTGCGCGACCTTCTACCGCTGGCTGCCGGCCGCCAAGGAAAAGCTCGATACCGGCGACACCATAGGGCTGGAGCGGCTGCTGCTCGAGACCGCCTGGCAGCAGCAGGCCCGCCATGCCGAGGGCCACGAGTTCGACTTCGCGGCCGTGGCGCTCTACATGCTGCGCTGGTCGATGGCCGATCGCTGGGCGCGCTACGACGCCGACGAGGCGAGGCTCCGCTTCGCCGAGCTGCTCGAGGCGGCACTCGCCGACGCACCCGAGATCCCGGAGGCCGCATGACCGCCCCTGTCGAGCCCACCGCCCGCATCTCGGCCGTGCAGGAGGATATCGTGCGGCTGCGCCTGACCGACCCCGCCAAGGGTCGGCTGGTCAAGAACGAGGTCGTTTATATCCGCCCGGCCCGCGCCCCCGACCAGCGGCTCAAGGCCGAGGTGCTGCGCGTCATGGGCGCCAGCGCCGATGCCCAGGTCTACGAGAGCACGCGCGGTGTCGGCCTCGGTGACCCGGTCGAGCAGACCGGCAACCTCCTCTCGATTCGCCTCGGCCCCGGCATGCTGGGCCAGGTCTATGACGGGCTGCAGAACCCGCTCGAGGCGCTGGCGGTCGGACACGGCGTCTTCCTGCCGCGCGGCTTCGCCGCCCCCGGCCTCGACCCCAAGGCGAAGTGGTCGTTCACCTCTTCCGTGCGCATCGGCGCCACGGTGCGCGGCGGTGATCCCGTGGGGGCCGTGCCGGAGGGCCCCGTCAGCCACAAGATCATGGTGCCCTTCGATTTCGACGAGACCTTCGAGGTCAGCTGGCTGCGCGAGGGTTCGGTCACCGTCGACGAGCCGATCGCCAGGCTGAAGGCATCCTCGGGTGCCGAGCGCACGCTCACCCTGGCGCAGGAGTGGCCGGTCAGGACGCCGCTGCCGCGCCGGCTCCTCACCCGCGGCTGGTCGACCCGCCTCTTCCCCGACCGGCCGATGATCACCACGCAGCGGATCATCGACACCTTCTTTCCGATCGCCCAGGGCGGTGCCGCCTGCATCCCCGGTCCGTTCGGTGCCGGCAAGACGGTGCTCTTGAACCTGATCGCCCGGCACGCCGATGTCGACGTCGTGGTGCTGGTCGCCTGCGGCGAGCGCGCCGGCGAGGTGGTCGAGACGATCACCGAGTTCCCGAGGCTCAAGGACCCGCGCACCGGCGGCTCGCTGATGGACCGCACGGTCATCGTCTGCAACACCTCCTCGATGCCGGTGGCGGCGCGCGAGGCCTCGATCTTCACCGGCATCGCCGTCGGCGAATATTATCGCCAGATGGGCCTGCGCGTCTTGATGATCGCGGATTCCACCTCGCGCTGGGCGCAGGCGATGCGCGAGACCTCGGGGCGGCTCGAGGAGATCCCGGGCGAGGAGGCGTTCCCCGCCTATCTCGACAGTTCGATCAAGGGGGTCTACGAGCGCGCCGGCGCCATTCGCGCCAACGACGGCGCCGAAGGGGCCTTGACCATCATCGGCTCGGTCTCCCCCGCCGGCGGCAATTTCGAGGAGCCGGTGACCCAGTCGACCCTCGCTGCCGTCAAGTGCTTCCTCGGCCTCTCCTATGATCGTGCCTACAAGCGCTTCTACCCGGCGATCGACCCGCTGCTCTCCTGGTCGCGCTATCTCCGCCAGCTCGAACAATGGTCGAGCGAGCATTTGGCCCCCGACTGGGTCGAGCGGGTGGAGGCGATGACTGCCCTTTTGCAGCGCGGCGACGAGATCGCCCGGATGGAGCAGGTGACCGGCGAGGAGGGCATCAGCCTCGAGGACTTCGTCACCGGCCAGGCGGCAAGCTTCATCGACATGGTCTTCCTGCAGCAGGACGCCTTCGATGCGATCGACGCGAGCGCGCCGCTGACCCGGCAAACAGCCCTCTTCGACCGCGTCTATGCGATTGCCACCCGAAGCTACGGCTTTGCCGACAAGGACGAAGCCCGCCGCCACTTCACCAGGCTGACCGGTCTCTTCAAGAACCTCAACTACGCCGCACCCGGCTCGCCCGACGCGGCGCGGCTGACGGCGGAGATCGAAGCACTGGATGCTGCGGCCCCGGTGCTGGAGCAGGCCTGAAACGCGCGGATCCATCCCCGCGGCGCCGCGTTCGACCCCGTAGCCGACCGACGATTGCGGCTCGCGCACCGATCGCCACGCGGCGCGCGCCGGAGCGCGTGCCACGCTCGGCGGCGACGCGGGCTCAACTCGCGGCGTCGTCGATCAGCGGGGTCGGTTTGGCGAGCCTGGTGAGACTTTCGATGTCGTGCAGCAGCACCTTCGGACCCTGCACCGCGACACCGTAGGGCCCGAGCGTGGCGAAGGCGCGCGACAGGTTCTCCGGCGTCATGCCGAGCCGGGCCGCCAGCACGCGCTTTTCCACGCTGATCGTCACCTCGCCCGCGTCGTCCTGCTGCGCGTGCTGGCGCAAGAGCCAGTTGGCCAGCCGCTCGGCAGCCGTGCGCAGCTTCTGATTCTTCAGTTCCTTGACCGTGTTGCGGTAGGCGGTGGCGAGCTCCTCGACGATGGCCGTCATGAACCCGGCATCCTGCAGCATCGCCCGGCGGACCGCGACGGCCGGAACGAGCAGCACGCGCGAGCGCTCGAGGGTGCGGGCACCCTGCAGGTAGACCTTGTCCTCGAGAACCGCGGCGAGAATGAAGGTGCCGTAGGGGCGGACGAAGGAGAGCGTGGTCTCGCGCCCGGCGTGGCTCGCCCCCAGCTCGACCAGACCTTCGACCACGACATGGAGGAAATCGGCGGGCTCGTCCTCGTGGATCAGCTCGAGCCCGGGGGGAAAGCGCTGCAGAAAGCTGTTCGCCATGAGATCGGCATAGACCTCGTCGCGACACGCGCGAAACAAGGGCAAGGCACGCACCTCGTCGGCCTCACCCGGCCGCATTCCCTCTCTCCGATTGCCCGAACCAGGACGACCCTATCCTGCGCCCACGCCAAAAGCAACGCTTGACCATTATCAAGTGCTTCAGTCGAACATATCAAATCGCAAGTCGAATTCAGCTTAACAAGGGTAAAGAGAAATCGAGATTCTGATTTGTTTCGGCCGTTACCAGCAAAGTTTTTGATCTGAATCAAAAACTCGGCTGCGGCACTGGCAGAGACAACAAGAACGGCCGCGGTCGGAACGGCCGATGCACGGAGACTGGGGGCGAGAGCAACGATGCAGCAGCTGCAGACCAGCAGCCGGAGCGACCAGAACCGGGCGCTCGGCCTGAGCACCGTGGCGTTCACCGCCTGCTTCGCGGTCTGGACGATCTTCTCGATCATCGGCATCCAGATCAAACAGGAGTTCGGTCTCTCCGAGACCCAGTTCGGGCTCTTGGTCGGCATCCCGATCCTGACCGGCTCGCTGTCGCGCATCTTTCTCGGCATCTGGACCGACCAGTACGGCGGCCGCATCGTGTTCACCGCCGTGATGGTCGCGGCGGCGATCGCGACCCTCCTTTTGACCTGGGCCGACAGCTACCTCACGACACTGATCGCCGCGCTGGGCGTCGGCCTCGCCGGCGGCTCGTTCGCGGTCGGCATCGCCTACGTCTCGCGCTGGTATCCGACCGAAAAACAGGGCACCGCCCTCGGCATCTTCGGCGTCGGCAATGTCGGTGCCGCGGTCACCAAGTTCCTCGCCCCCTTCGTGCTGGTCGCCTACGGCTGGCAAATGGTGGCCAATGTCTGGGCGATCGGCCTGCTCGTCATGGCCGCCGTCTTCTGGTTTTCGACCAGGGACGACCCGGTCCTGGTCGCCCGGCGCCGGCGGGGCGAGAAGCCGCGCGGCACGCTGCTCGAGCTGACACCGCTCCGCAACCTGCAGGTCTGGCGCTTCGCCCTCTATTACTTCTTCGTCTTCGGCGGCTTCGTGGCGCTGGCCCTCTGGCTGCCGCACTACCTGATCGGGGTCTACGGCCTCGACATCAAGGCCGCCGGCATGATCGCCGCCTTCTACTCGGTGCCGGCCTCGCTGTTCCGCGCCTATGGCGGCCATCTCGCCGACCGCTTCGGCGCCCGGGCGGTGATGTACTGGACCTTCGGCATCGCCCTCGTCTGCCTGTTCATGCTCTCCTACCCGCCGACCGACTACACGATCCGCGGCATCGAGAGCACGATCCGCTTCTCGACCGAGATGAGCCTGGTGCCGTTCATCGTCATCATCTTCGTCCTCGGCTTCTTCATGAGCCTCGGCAAGGCCGCGGTCTACAAGCACATCCCGGTCTACTACCCGGGCCATGTCGGTGCCGTGGGGGGCCTCGTCGGCATGATCGGCGGGCTCGGCGGCTTCATCCTGCCGATCACCTTCGGCGTGATGAACGACCTCACCGGCGTCTGGACCAGCTGCTTTGCCCTGCTCTTCCTGACCGTCGCCGTCTCGCTGCTCTGGATGCACGTCGCGATCCGCCGGATGGAGCGGGCGAGGATGGGCGAGGCGCTCGAGGCGCTGCCGGCCCTGCCCGAGTTTCAGGAGATCCACGAGCCGGCCCGCCACCGGGAGGGCCGGGCCGTGCTCACCGACTGGCGGCCGGAGGACACCGAGTTCTGGGAGAGCCGGGGCAAGCGCATCGCCCGGCGCAACTTGTGGATCTCGATCCCCTGCCTCCTGCTCGCCTTCGCCGTCTGGATGGTCTGGAGCATCGTCGTCGCCGAGTTGCCGGCGGTGGGTTTCGACTTCACCACGGGCCAGCTCTTCTGGCTCGCCGCCTTGCCGGGCCTCTCCGGCGCCACGCTCCGGATCTTCTATTCCTTCATGGTGCCGATCTTCGGCGGCCGGCTCTGGACGACGCTGACCACGGCCTCGCTGCTGCTGCCGGCCTTCGGCATCGGCTATGCCGTCCAGGACCCCGAAACACCGTATCTGATCTTCCTCGTTCTGGCGCTGCTCTGTGGCTTCGGCGGCGGCAACTTCGCCTCGTCGATGGCCAATATCAGCTTCTTCTTTCCCAAGCGGGAGAAGGGCAACGCGCTGGCGCTCAACGCCGGGCTCGGCAATCTCGGGGTCAGCGTCATGCAGTTCCTGGTGCCGATCGTCATCACCGCGGGCGTCTTCGGCACCCTCGGCGGCGAGCCGCAGGTGGTGGACGAGAACACCCGGCTGTGGCTGCAGAACGCCGGCTTCGTCTGGGTGCCGTTCCTGATCGTCGCGACGTTCCTCGCCTGGTTCGGCATGAACGACATCGCTTCGGCGCGCGCCTCCTTCGCCGAGCAGTCGGTGATCTTCAGCCGCAAGCACAACTGGATCATGTGCTGGCTCTATACCGGCACGTTCGGCTCGTTCATCGGCTACTCGGCGGGCTTCCCGCTGTTGATGAAGACCCAGTTCCCGGCGGTCGACGCCCTGCAGTTCGCCTTTCTGGGTCCGCTCGTCGGTGCGCTCAGCAGGGCGATGACCGGGTGGGTCAGCGACAAGTACGGCGGCGGCCGGGTCACCTTCTGGACCTTCCTCGGCATGATCGTGGCGGTCGCCGGTGTCCTCTTCTTCCTCGGCTACAAGGAGCAGCCCTGGGCGTTCTACGGCTTTTTCCTGATGTTCATGCTGCTCTTCCTCGGCACCGGCATCGGCAATGCGTCCACCTTCCAGATGATCCCGACCACCATGCGCAAGGAGATGGACCGGCTGATGCCCGAGGCCGACGCCGTCACCCGGCAGCGTCAGTCCGAGAAAGAGTCGGCGGCGATCATCGGCTTCACCTCCGCCGTTGCCGCCTACGGTGCCTTCTTCATCCCGAAGAGCTACGGCACCTCGATCGCGATGACCGGCGGACCGGAGGCCGCCCTCTGGGGCTTCCTCGTGTTCTACGTGAGCTGCCTCGCCATCACCTGGGCCGTCTACACCCGCAAGGGCGGCCACCTCCACGACATCGAGCACGGCCGGGCGGCAGAGCCCGCCGCCGCCGCCACCGCCGCCCGCTAGGGAGACCCTGATGAGCCATTTCCTCGACCGCCTGATGTTCTTCAACAAGCAGAAGAGCACCTTCGCCGACGGCCACGGCATCGTCACCATCGACGACCGGAGCTGGGAGGAGGCCTATCGCAAGCGCTGGCAGCACGACAAGATCGTCCGCTCCACCCATGGCGTGAACTGCACCGGCTCCTGCTCCTGGAAGATCTACGTCAAGGGCGGCATCGTCACCTGGGAGACGCAGCAGACCGACTACCCCAGGACCCGCCCGGATTTGCCCAACCACGAGCCGCGCGGCTGTTCGCGCGGGGCGAGCTACTCCTGGTACATGTATTCGGGTGCCAGGCTGAAATACCCGCTGATCCGCTCGCGCCTCCTGAAGCACTGGCGCGCCGCCCGCCAGGACAAGCCGCCGGTCGCCGCCTGGGCCTCGATCGTCCAAGACGAGGCCAAGCGCCGGGACTACATGGCGGTGCGCGGCCACGGCGGGATGGTGCGCAGCACCTGGGACGAGGTCAACGAGATCATCGCCGCGGCCAATGCCTATACGGTCAAGAACCACGGCCCCGATCGCGTGGTCGGCTTCTCGCCGATCCCGGCCATGTCGATGGTCTCCTATGCCGCCGGCTCGCGCTACCTCTCGCTGATGGGTGGCGTCTGCATGTCGTTCTACGACTGGTACTGCGACCTGCCGCCGTCGTCGCCGCAGACCTGGGGCGAGCAGACCGACGTGCCGGAAAGTGCCGACTGGTACAATGCCGGGTTTCTCGTGGTCTGGGGCTCGAACGTGCCGCAGACCCGCACCCCGGACGCGCATTTCTACACCGAGGTCCGCTACAAGGGGACCAAGTCGGTGGTCGTCACCCCGGATTATGCCGAGGCGACCAAGTTCGCCGACATGTGGCTCGCCCCCAAGCAGGGCACCGACGCGGCCCTCGCCCTCGCCATCGGCCACGTCATCCTCAGGGAGTACCACCTCGATCGGCAGGCCGCCTATTTCGAAAACTATGTCCGCCGCTACACCGACATGCCGTGTCTCGTCCGGCTGGTCGAGAAGAACGGCAGCTTCGTCGCCGACCGGCAACTGCGTGCCTCGGACTTCACGAACAATCTCGGCGAGACCAACAACCCGGAATGGAAGACGGTCGCGATCGACGAGAAGAGCGGCGAGATCGTGGCCCCGCTGGGCTCGATCGGCTTTCGCTGGGGCGAGGCGGGCAAGTGGAACCTGGAAGAGAAGGACGGCAAGGGCCGTGACGTCGCCCTGCAGCTGACGCTCGTCACCGACCCCGAGGAGGTGGTGCCGGTGGCCTTCCCCTATTTCGGTGGCCGGGCGACCGAGCACTTCAAGAAGACCGACCATGGCGAGGTGCTGCTCAAGAACGTCCCGGTCCGCCGAGTGAAGCTCGCCCGGGGCGAGGCGCTGGTCGCCACGGTCTTCGACCTGATGTGCGCCAATTACGGCCTCGACCGCGGGCTGGGGGGTGACAACGTCGCGACCGCCTTCGACGACGACGTGCCGTTCACCCCGGCCTGGGCCGAGGCGATCACCGGGGTGCCACGCGACAAGATCATCCAGACCGCGCGCGAGTTCGCGACCAATGCCGAGAAGACCGAGGGCCGTTCGATGGTCATCCTCGGCGCCGGGTTGAACCACTGGTACCACATGGACATGAACTACCGCGGCATCATCAACATGCTGGTGATGTGCGGCTGTGTCGGCAAGTCGGGCGGCGGCTGGTCACACTATGTCGGCCAGGAGAAGCTCAGGCCGCAGACCGGCTGGCTGCCCTTGGCCTTCGCGCTGGACTGGAACCGGCCGCCACGGCACCAGAACTCGACCTCGTTCTGGTACGCCCATACCGACCAGTGGCGCTACGAGACGGTGACGGTCGACGAGATCCTCTCGCCCACCGCCCCCGAGGGCGACTGGCGGGGCTCGCTGATCGACTACAATGTCCGCGCCGAGCGGATGGGCTGGCTGCCCTCCGCCCCGCAGCTGAAGCAGAACCCGTTGTCGATCGCCGGGAAGGCGAAGGAAGCCGGCCTCGAGGTCAAGGACTATGTCGCCCAGAGCCTGAAGGACGGCACGCTGGAGCTTGCCTGCCACGACCCCGACGACCCGGCCAACTGGCCGCGCAACCTGTTCGTCTGGCGCTCCAATCTGCTCGGCTCGTCGGGCAAGGGCCACGAATACTTCCTCAAGCACCTGCTCGGCACGCCGAACGGCGTCCTCGGCAAGCATCTGGGCCAGGAAGGCGGCATCAAGCCCGAGGACGTGAAGTGGCACGAGGAGGCGCCCGAGGGTAAGCTCGATCTCCTGGTCACCCTCGACTTTCGCATGTCCACGACCTGTGCGTTCTCCGACATCGTGCTGCCGGTGGCCACCTGGTACGAGAAGAACGACCTCAACACCTCCGACATGCACCCGTTCATCCACCCGTTGATGGCGGCGACCGACCCGGTCTGGGAGTGCCGCAGCGACTGGGAGATCTACAAAGGGCTCGCCAAGACTTTCGAGAAGGTGGCGCCCGAGGTCCTGGGCGTGGAAACCGACACCGTCCTGGTGCCGATCCTCCACGACAGCCCGGGCGAACTCGGACAGGGCCTCGATGTCCGGGACTGGAAGAAGGGCGAGGTCGAGCCGATCCCCGGCAAGACCATGCCGCAAGTCGTCGTGGTCGAGCGCGACTACGCCAATCTCGGCAAGCGGTTCACCGCACTCGGTCCGCTCATGGACAAGCTCGGCAACGGCGGCAAGGGCATCGCCTGGAACACCGAGGCGGAGGTCGACCATCTCGAAGCGCTGAACGGCCGGGTCACCGAGGAGGGCCCGACCAAGGGCCTGGCGCGGATCGACACCGACATCGACGCCACCGAGGTGATCTTGATGCTCGCGCCCGAGACCAACGGCGAGGTCGCGGTCAAGGCCTGGCAGTCGCTCGCCGAGGCCACCGGCCGCGAGCACGCGCACCTGGCATTGGTCAAGGAGGACGAGAAGATCCGCTTTCGCGACATCGCGGCCCAGCCCCGCAAGATCATCTCGTCGCCCACCTGGTCCGGGATCGAGAGCGAGAAGGTCTGCTACAATGCCGGCTGGACCAACGTCCACGAGCTGATCCCCTGGCGGACACTCTCGGGCCGCCAGCAGCTCTACCAGGACCACAAGTGGATGCTCGCCTTCGGCGAGGGCTTCGTCACCTGGAAGCCGCCGGTCGATCTCAAGACCGTGCACCGCATCCAGGGCACGGTCGGCAACGGCAACGACGAGGTCGTGCTCAACTTCATCACCCCGCACCAGAAATGGGGCATCCACTCGACCTATACCGACAATCTTTTGATGCTGACCTTGAGCCGCGGCGGCCCGATCGTCTGGATCAGCGAGACGGACGCGAAAAAGGCCGGGATCGTCGATAACGACTGGGTCGAGGTCTACAACACCAACGGTGCGCTCACCGCCCGGGCGGTGGTCTCGCAGCGGGTCAATCCCGGGATGCTGCTGATGTATCATGCCCAGGAGAAGATGGTGAACACGCCGGGCTCGGAAATCACCAAGATGCGCGGCGGCATCCACAACTCGGTCACCCGGGCGATCTTGAAGCCGACCCACATGATCGGCGGCTACGCCCAGCTCGCCTACGGCTTCAACTATTACGGCACGGTGGGCTCGAACCGCGACGAGTTCGTCATCGTCCGCAAGATCAAGAATCTCGACTGGCTCGAAGGCCCGCTCGGTCGCGCCGAGTTGCCGAGTGCCCCGACCACCGCCCTCGAGGAGGCAGCAGAATGAAGATCAGAGCCCAGATCGCGATGGTCTTGAACCTCGACAAGTGCATCGGCTGCCACACCTGCTCGGTGACCTGCAAGAACGTGTGGACCAACCGCGAAGGCATGGAATACGCCTGGTTCAACAATGTCGAGACCAAGCCCGGCATCGGCTATCCCAAGCAGTGGGAGAACCAGAAGGTCTGGAACGGCGGCTGGGTGAGAAAATCCAGCGGCAAGATCGAGCCGAAGATCGGCGGCAAGTGGCGGGTTCTGGCGAAGATCTTCGCCAATCCGGACCTGCCGGAGATCGACGACTACTACGAGCCGTTCACCTTCGACTACGAGTACCTGCAATCCGCACCGGAGGTGCAGACGACCCCGACCGCGCGCCCGCGCTCGCAGCTGACCGGCGAGCGGATGGAGAAGATCGAGTGGGGCCCGAACTGGGAGGAGATCCTCGGCGGCGAGTTCGCCAAGCGCTCCAGGGACGTCAACTTCGAGGGCGTGCAGAAGGAGATCTACGGGCAGTTCGAGAACACCTTCATGATGTATCTGCCGCGGCTGTGCGAACACTGCCTCAATCCGAGCTGCGTCGCCGCCTGCCCGTCGGAAGCCATCTACAAGCGGGCCGAGGACGGCGTGGTGCTGATCGACCAGGAGCGCTGCCGCGGCTGGCGGATGTGCGTCTCGGGCTGCCCCTACAAGAAGATCTATTACAACTGGGCATCCGGTAAGTCCGAGAAGTGCATCTTCTGCTATCCGCGGATCGAGGCGGGCCAGCCTACCGTCTGCTCCGAGACCTGTGTCGGCCGCATCCGCTACCTGGGTGTGATCCTCTACGATGCCGACGGCATCGAGCAGGCGGCCTCGGTGCCGAACGAGCAGGACCTCTACGAGGAACAGCTGAAGCTCTTCCTCGACCCCGAGGACCCGGCCGTCATCGCCCGGGCGAAGCAGGACGGCATCCCCGATTCCTGGCTCGAGGCGGCGAAGAAATCGCCGATCTGGAAGATGGCGATGGACTGGAAGGTCGCCTTCCCGCTGCACCCCGAATACCGGACGATGCCGATGGTCTGGTACGTCCCGCCCTTGTCGCCGATCCAGTCCGCGGCCGAGGCCGGCAAGATGGGTACCGACGGGGCGATGCCGGACGTGCGCTCGCTGCGCATCCCGCTCCGCTACCTCGCCAACCTCTTGACCGCCGGCAAGGAGGAGCCGATCGCCCGCGGCCTCGAGCGGATGCTGGCGATGCGCGCCTATATGCGGGCGAAGACCGTGGACGGGGTGATCGACGAGAGCATCGCCGAGCGGGTCGGACTTCGCGGCCTCGATATCGAGGAGATGTACGACCTCATGGCCATCGCCGACTTCGAGGACCGCTTCGTCATCCCGACCTCGCACCGCGAGATCAACGAGGACGATCCGTACGAGCTGCGCGGCAATTGCGGCTTCAGCTTCGGCAACAGCGTGTCGGGCGGGAAGAGTGACGCGACCCTGTTCTTCGGTGCCCCGCGCCGCAAGCAGGCGAAGCGGCCGATGGAGGTCGAGTGATGGTCAAGACCTACAAGGCGCTTTCCGCCCTGTTGACCTACCCCACGGCCGAGCTCCAGGCGGCAGCGCCGGAGATCCGCCGGGTGCTGCACGGCGAGCAGCTGCTGCCGGCACCGGCCCTCGGCGGCCTCGACCGGCTGACGAGGGAGCTCGAGACGGGCGATCTCTACGATCTGCAAGAGCGCTACGTCATGATCTTCGACCGCTCGCGCTCGTTCTCGCTGCACCTGTTCGAGCACGTACACGGCGAGAGCCGCGACCGCGGCCAGGCCATGGTCGACCTCGCCCGCCACTACGAGGCGAAGGGCTTTCTCGTCGATCCGGGCGAGCTCCCCGACTTCCTGCCGCTCTTCCTCGAGTTCCTGAGCCAGCTCGACTACCAGGAGGCGCACGACCTCCTGCAGCAGCCCTTGCCGATCCTCCAAGCGCTCGCCGAACGGCTGCAGCGACGCAAGGTCGCCTATGTCGCGGTGTTCCACGCCCTGGTGACGATCGCCGGCGGCAAGGGCCAGCCGGTCCCTTTGGCGACCACCGCCGACGATGACCCGGACGACCTCGAGGCGATCGATCGCGACTGGGAGGAGACCGCGGTCACCTTCGGCCCCGGCGACTGGGGCAACGGCGACGGCTCGGCCGACGGCGGGGCCTGCAGCAAGAGCCGCCTCGCCACCCGCATCCGTGCTGCCGTGCGCAGCGTCCACGACCGCGTGGCCTGAGGGAGCACCGACATGGTCGACTGGTACTACACCTTCTTCTTCGGCATCTATCCCTACATCGCGATCGCCGTGATGATCCTCGGCTCGATCATCCGCTACGATCGCGAGCCCTATTCCTGGCGCTCGGGCTCCAGCCAGATGCTGCGCAAGAAGCAGCTGTTCTGGGGCTCCAACCTCTTTCATATCGGCATCATCATCCTCTTCTTCGGCCATCTGGTCGGCCTTTTGACACCCTACCCGGTCTATTCCTGGGTGATCACGCCGGCGACCAAGCAGATGATGTCGATCGTCGTCGGCGGCCTGTTCGGGGCGATCTGCTTCATCGGCCTCACCCTGCTGCTGCATCGCCGCCTGTTCGATCCGCGCATCCGGCTGACCAGCACGGCCATGGATATCGCGATCCTGGCCATCCTCTGGGTCCAGCTGTCGCTGGGCCTGATCACGCTGCCCTTCTCGCTCGCCCACGCCGACGGCTCGACCATGCTGCTGTTCACCGAATGGGCGCAGCGGATCATCACCTTCCGGCCGAATGCCGCAGCACTGATCGTCGGCACCGGCTGGGCCTTCCAGCTGCACATCATCCTCGGGCTGACCATCTTCCTGCTCTTCCCGTTCTCGCGCCTCGTCCATATCTGGTCGGCCCCCATCCGCTACACCTGGCGGCAGGGCTACCAGGTGGTCCGCAGCACGCAGCCGCAGGATCTCGCAGGCCCGGTCGGCACGCCCGGCCAAATCAAGAAGAAGCTCGAGCCCGCGGAGTGAGCCCTTTGGAGATCTTCAACCTCGAAAGACGCCCGGGCTTTCGCCCGCCGCCGCCGGTCACGGTCGACGGGGTGCAAATCGACGAGGCCAGCATCGCCCGGGAAGCCCAGCACCACCCCGCGAACAGCCCGGACGAGGCGCGCGAGGCGGCGGCGCGCGCCCTCGTCGTCCGCCATCTCCTGCTCGCCGAAGCGGCCCGGCTGGAGATCGTGCCCGAGCCCGAGACGGATGCCGACGGCAGACGGGAGACCGAGGAGGAGGCGCTGATCTCGACCCTGTTGCGCCAGGAGGTCGAGGTGCCGGCGGCCGACCGCCGGGCGGCCGAGCGCTACTATGCGGCCAACCGGCGGCGCTTTCAGAGCCCGGCCTTGTTCGAGTGCCGGCACATTCTCTTCGCCGCCGCCGCGACCGACGACGGCGGCTATGCGGCGGCCGAGGCGCGGGCTCGCGAGACCCTGGCAGCCCTGGTGGCCGAGCCCGCCACGTTCGAGAGGATGGCCGAGACGCTCTCCGCCTGCCCCTCGGGCAAAAACGGCGGCAATCTCGGCCAGGTGACGGCCGACCAGGTCACGCCCGCCTTCGCCGAGGCGCTGGCCCGGGCCGCGCCCGGCGGCATCCACCCCGAGCCGATCGCCACCCCCTACGGTTGGCACGTGCTGCTGCTCGAGCGCCGGATCGACGGCCGCACCTTGCCCTTCGAGGCGGTCGAGGCGCAGATCAGGCGCTTTCTCGAGGCCCGCGTCTGGCAGCATGCCGTCAAGCAATACGTGGGCATCCTGGTCGGCCGGGCCGAGATCGGCGGCATCAGCCTCGACGGCGCCACCTCGCCGTTGGTCCAGTAGCCGTGGCCGAAACACTCGGTGCCGTCGTCGCCCGTCTCGGCGAGCCCGGCCGTGCGGCGGCGACCCTGATCGAGGCGGGTGAGCTCGCTCTCCTCGTGCGGTTCGAGGCCGCCGCCGGCAGCCTGGAGACCACGACCGGCGCACTCGCCTCGTTCATCGTCGAGACCTGGCTCGCCCGGGCGACCGACGACGACTGGCTCCGCCTCGTAGCCGTGATGGGCAAGAGCGACCGCCCGGGCCTCGCCGCCTTGACGACGATGCTCGAAGACGCGCTCGCCGAACTCGACCGGAAAACGACCGCGCCCGCGTGCTGACCGCACCCGCAGCTCTCAGAGCCCGGACGGCAGCCCGCCGGCCCGGCCGTACTGCCGCACGGCTTCGACCGCGGCGGCGAAGCGCGCGCGTAGTGCAGGGGAGCAGGCTCGCGGCTCGATCGTCCGGCCGCCCGTCCCGAGCTCGAGCCCGACGCCCGCGGCCTCGGCCGCGAGCTCGGCCGTGCCCCGCGCGGTGAGCTCGGGCTCGTCCGAGACGCGCAAGGTCGCCCCGAGCGCGTCCGCCAGGAACTGTGCGAACCAGGGATTGGCACTCATCCCGCCATCGATCGGCAAGGGCTCGCGAAGAGGCAGGCGCCGGCCGAGCGCCTCGACGACTTCGGCGATGCGCAGCGCCACACCCTCCAGCACCGCCTGGACCAGCAGTTCCCGACCCATGCCGAGCTCGAGCCCGAGCCAGGCGCCCCTGGCCTGCTTGTCCCAATGCGGGCTGGCGAGGCCGGCGAGGGCCGGGACGAAGACGAGCCCGCGCTCGAGCGCCGTCTCGCGGCCGAAATCGCCGAGGGCTGCATGGTCGGCGAAAAGCCCGAGCCCCTTCGCCCAGTCGAGGGCCGCGGCTGCGGTATGCACCCCGCCGTCGAGCGCATAGGTCGCAGGCTCACCCGTCTTCTGCCAGGCGACGGTCGGCAGGAGCCCGTCGGCGGCCTCGGTCGGCGGCGGGGTGGTGCCGGCAACCGCGAGCGCGAACGCCCCGGTGCCGAAGGTGATCTTGGCATCGCCTCGTCCCCGGCAGCCGTGGCCGTAGAGGGCTGCCTGCTGGTCGACGACGCTCGCCGTTACCGGCACTTCGCGCCTGCCGATCGAGACCGTCCCGAAATCCCCGGTGGTCGGCACGATCTCGGGCAGGGCGCCCGGCGGCACGCCGTAGAGCCGGCAGAGCTCGTCGTCCCAACGGCCCGCAGCCAGGTCCATGAGCCCGGTGCGCGAGGCCGTGGTGATGTCGGTGACGAACCGGCCGGTCAGCCGATCCAGAAAAAAGGCGTCGGTGGTGCCGAGCCGCAGCCGGCCCTTGTCGTGCAGCCGCCGCGCCTCGGGCAGGTTCGCCATGATCCAGCCGAGCTTGGCGGCCGAGAAATAGGTGTCGAGCGGCAGCCCCGTCTTCGCCCGGGCCATGGCCTCGGCACCGTCGCGCCGCAGCTGCTCGATCCGCGCCTCGGTGCGGGCGTCCTGCCAGACGAGGACGGGCGAGATCGGCAGGCCGCTCTCGGCATCCCAGGCGAGGCAGCTCTCGCCCTGGTTGTCGATGCCGACGGCCGCGACCGGCAAGTCGACAGCAGCGGCGAGGCATTCCCGCAGGTGGCCGAGGATCTCGAAAGGATCGTGCTCGACATGGCCGGGGGCCGGGTGGATCTGCCGGTGCTTCGCGGCATGGATCAGCTGCCGCGCCGCGCTTTCGCCGCCGTTGTTGCCGAAGAGCAGGGCGCGGGTCGACGTGGTGCCCTGGTCGATGGCGAGCACACTCATGAGTCGATCTCCTCGTCGAGCTCGAGCACCAGCCGGCCGGGCACCGCCCGCCCGGCGAGGCCGTCGAGCGGGACGGTGATCCGCCGTTCGGGCAGTGCCTTCAGCCGCCGCGACCAGACCTCCTGCCCGCCCCGGCGGAGTGCCAGGCGACCGCGCACCGGGCGGGCCACCCGGACTTGCAGCATCTGCCCCTTGTCGATGTCGCCCGGATGAAGCCGCTGCGGCAAGGCGTATTTGATGGCCTCGCCGGCCAGCTCGAGCTCGAGGGCCGGTTCGGGGGCGGGCAGGGTGCCGTCGAGGGCGCGGCCGATCGACCGCGCCACCGCCACCCCCTCGGCCCAGCTCCAGCCGGCGGTCTCGACGGGACGCAACAGGTTGCCGGCGGCGAAAAAGGCCGGGTCGGAGGTGCGCCCGAAGCTGTCGATCGCCGGCCCGCCGGTGCGCCGATCGAGTTGCAGGTGCGCGCCCCTGACGAGCGTCGCCTCCGGGCGAAAGCCGCCGGTGACCAAGAGCCCGTCGGCCGCCACGGTCCAGCGCCGCCCGCCCCGGCGCAGGACGACCCCGGTCACCCGTTCCTCGCCCAGCACCGCCTCGACCTCGGTCGCGAAATATTGCGGGATGCGCAAGAGCCAGGGCAAGCCGCGGGAGAGCTGCCAGGCCACCGGCCGCGGGCCGGGCTCGACCATCGCCACCGGCCGGATGCCGGCATGTCGACAGGTGAAGAGTGCGGAATACGCCACGAACTCGGTGCCGAGCACGACCGGGCGGCGAAACGGTACCTGCCGTGCCAGATAGACGAGGCCCTGCAGGGCACCCGTGTTCATCACGCCTGCCGGCTTCGTCCCGCCGATCAGCCGCTCGGCGCGTGTCGTCTCGCGAACCCCGGTGGCGAGCAGCACGGCTTGCGCTTCCAGCGTCGCCGGACCCGCGGGCGTTGTCAGCTCGAGCCCGCCGCCCGGCTGCAGGGCCGTGACCGTTGCCGGGGCGCGGAGCACCACCCCGGCGGCTCGTGCCCGCTCGACCAGCCGCCGGGCATAGGTCGGGCCGATGAGCACCCGGCGAAACTCCTGCATCCCGAACGGCGGATGGCCGCAATGCCGCGGGATGCCGCCGAGCTCGGCCTCGCGCTCGAGCACGACGACGTGCAAGCCCGTTGCGGCCAGTGCCGTAGCCGCACCGAGCCCGGCGGGCCCGCTGCCGACCACGGCAACGTCGCAGCGCTCAGTCACGGCGCTGAGCGTCCCTGTCGAGCGACCGAGCGAACGGCACGGCGATCGGTGGGTCGAGCCGGCCTGCGGTCAACCGTGCGAGCTCGGGCAGACAGTTGAAGCCCTGACAGCGGCCCATCGTGACCCGCGTGCGGCGCTTGAGCCCGGCGAGCGTGGTGGCGGCCAGCGGCCCGTCGAGTGCTGCCTCCACCTCCCGCCGCGTCACCAGCTCGCAATGGCAGACGATCCCGCCGTGCCCCGGCCGTGTCCAGTCGCGGCCCTTGCCCGCCACCCCCTCGGCGAGCCACGGCAGGCGCGGGGTCTCGGGCTCGGCCGGCGGTGTCGCCGGGCGCCGCTCCAAGAGCGCGGCAACGTGCCGGGCGAGCCCCAGTGCGGCACTCAGCCCGGTCGAGCGGATGCCGCCCACCGAAACCAGCCGACGGGCGGGATCGCTGCGCAAGCGATACTCCTTGGCCTCGGTCGCCGGGCGCAACCCGGCATAGCTCGCGGTCACCTCCTCGTCCGCCAGACCCGGCAAGATCGCCCGGCCCTTCTCGATCAAGGCCTCGAGCGTCGCCCGGTCGGTCGCGGCCTCGGTCCGGCTCTCCTGCTCCTCGGCGGTGGGGCCTACCAGGAGATTGCCCCAGGCGGTCCGGCAGACGACGATGCCCTTGGTGGTGGCGCTCGGCACCGGCAAGAGGATGTGGCGGGCGAGGCTGGCCGCCGGCTTGTCGTAGACGACGAACTGCCCCTTGCGCGGCCGAATGGTGAAGTGCGCATCACCGAACAGCATGGCCTCGACCCGATCGCCGAAGAGCCCGGCGCAGGCGACCACCGCCGCAGCGCCGAAGCTGCCCGCCGTGGTCTGCAGCCGCCAGAGGCTGCCGTCGAAGGCGGCCGCATGGAGGTTGGCCTTGCGCCGAAGCTCGGCACCGTTGAGCAGTGCCTGCAGCAGATAGGCGTGCGCCGTCGACCAGGGATCGATCACGTGCTCGCCCGGCACCCGTATGCCGGCCCGAAGACCGGGGCCCAGTCCCGGCTCCAGCCGGCGGATTTCGGCTGCGGAAAGAATGACGGCGTCGGTGACGGCATTGGCGTGCGCCTGCTGCAAGAGCCGCGGCAACGCCGCCTCTTCGGCCTCGTTCCAGGCCAGCACCATGGCCCCGGTCTCCAGCAGCGGCAGGCCGAGCTGCTCGTGGATCGCCAGAAACTCGGCCCGGCCCTCGGCCACGCATCGCGCCTCGAGCGTGCCCGGCGGGGCGTCGAAGCCGGTGTGCAGGATGCCGCTGTTGCCTTTCGAGGCCCCGTCGAGCACTTCGGCCGCGGCCTCCAGCACCAGCACGGCACAGCCGTCGAGCTGCAGCCGCCGGGCCACGGCAGCCCCCACGACGCCGGCGCCGATCACCGCGACATCGAAGACCGGTCCTTGCTCGCTGTGCTCCATTCCCGACCTGTGGTTGCTCTCGACGTTGCGCGACTGCCGTCCGACGGCGCAGCGCTGCCGCTTTTGCCGTCAGCGCCTGCCCATGCTCGCGGCATCGGCGTTTTTTCACAACCGCTTGATTGACTTGGCACGACAGGGCGGGAGAATGCGTGCGACACGTTGACGAGCCGCCGCCGATCGGGCCGACCTCAGCCGAGGGCCGCGGCGGACGTTGCGAGACCGGCAGGACAACCAACCATGCAGCGGACCGCTCGGCAGGCCGAACGAAGGGCGGAACGGCCGGCGGTCGAGCGGCCGAGACGCGGTGCTGCACCTCGATGACGGCACGAGACGATATCGAGCACGACGACGACAGGGGGCACCGTGGCGGACGGATGCCGGGGCCGATCTGCAGCTACGTGCGCTGGGTCGACCGCTTCACCGGGCTGGTCGGCCTGATCGCCATGTACCTGGTCTTCTTGATGATCGGCGTCCTCCTGTTCGATGCGATCACCCGCAACGTGATCCGCATGCCGCAGCACTGGCCGATCGAGTTCGCCCAGTTCACGCTGGCCGCCTACTACTTCGCCGGCGGCTCCTATTCACTCAGGGACGGCGGCCATGTCCGCATGGACCTGCTCTACGACCGGCTGAGCGAGCGCGGCAGGGCGCTGCTCGACGTCATCACGAGTTCCTGCCTGCTCTTCTACCTCGGCGTCCTGCTCTGGGGCTCGATCTCCTCGCTGCGCTACTCGATGGAGACCGGCCAGCGCCTGTTCTCGATGTGGAATCCCTCGGTGGTGCCGATCAAGATGCTGATGTCCGCCGCCATCGTCCTGATGATCCTGCAGAGCGTCTCCTTGATCTTCAAGGACTGGGCGACCTTTCGCGGCAAGTCGATCCGATGAGCTACGAGCTGATCGCGATCCTGATCTTCGCGGCGATGCTCCTGATGCTGCTTACCGGGCAGCGCGTCTTCGCCGCGATCGGCTTCGTCGCCGCCGGTGCCGCCCTGCTGCTCTACGGCCAGGGTGCCATCGAGATGCCGTACAACGCGGCCTGGCGGCTGTTCAACTGGTTCCCCATGCTGACGCTGCCCCTCTTCGTCTACATGGGCTACATCCTCGCCGAATCCGGCATCGCCGAGGACCTCTATCGCGCCTTCCACGTCTGGTTCGGCAGGCTCAGAGGCGGGCTCGCGATCGGCACCATCATGCTCATGGTGGTGATCTCGGCGGTCAACGGGCTGAGTGTCGCCGGGATGACCATCGGTGCTGCCATCGCCCTGCCGGAGCTGCTGCGCCGCGGCTACGACAAGCTGATGATCACCGGCGTCGTCCAGGCGGGCTCGACGCTCGGCATCCTCGTCCCGCCCTCGGTCGTGCTCGTGCTCTACGGCATGATCGCGCGCCAGCCGGTGAGCCAGCTCTGGCTGGCGGGTGCGATCCCGGGGCTGATGATGGCGGCCATGTTCATCGTCTACATCGCCATCCGCTGCCGGCTGCAGCCGCATCTGGCCCCGGTCGTCGACGACGCCGAGCTGAACATGCCGATGCGCGAGAAGCTGAAGCTGGCGCGCGCCGGCATCATCCCCTTCCTCATCTTCTTCTTCATGACCGGGCTCTTCTTGATGGGCATCACCAGCCTGGTCGAGAGCGCGGCCGTGGGCGCCACCTCGGCGACGCTCGCCGCCTTGTGGAAGGGCCGGTTGACGCTCGCCGTCCTGCACACCACCGTCCGTCGGACCATGCTCATCTCGTGCATGTTCTTGTGGATCATCCTCGCCGCCTTGGCGTTCGGGGCGATTTTCGACGGCATCGGCGCGGTGCGCGCGATCGAGGGGCTGTTCATCACCCGCTGGGACCTCTCGCCCTGGCAGGTGCTGCTGATGATGCAGCTCTCGTTCATCGTCTTGGGCATGTTCCTCGACGACACCGCGATGCTGGTGATCGTCGCCCCGCTCTACGTGCCCTTGGTCCGCGTTCTCGATCTCGGCATCGACAACGTCCTGATCTGGTACGGCGTGCTCTACACGATCACCTGCCAGATCGCCTACATGACCCCGCCCTTCGGCTACAATCTCTTCCTGATGCGCGCCATGGCGCCCAAGGAAATCCAGCTCGCCGACATCTACCGCTCCGTCGTCCCGTTCGTGCTGATCATGGCGCTCGCCGCCCTTTTGATCACCGCCTTCCCGCAGATCGCGCTTTGGCTGCCGGAACAAGTGCGGGTCCGCTGAGCCCCGTTCCACCAGGAGAGGAGAAGAACCATGACCGATAACAAGAAACAGCCGGTGCGCAACGGCACCAGCCGGCGACGTTACCTCAAGGGTGCGGGGCTCGGCGTGGCGGCGGCCGCCGCCTCGACCTTCCCGGCGCCCTACATCAACGCCCAGAACGGCCCGATCCGCTGGCGGCTGCAGACCTATTCGGGCGCCCCCTTGGGTGCGCACGTCATCCTGCCCCAGATCGAGGCCTTCAACAAAGCCGCCAACGGCGAAATGATCATCGATCTCTTCTACGCCGACCAGCTGGTGCCCACCTCCGAGCTCTTCCGGGCCTTGCAGAACGGCACCATCGACGCCGTCCAGTCCGACGACGCGACGATGGCCTCGCCGGTCGATGTCGCCGTCTTCGGCGGCTACTTTCCGTTCTCGACCCGCTTCAGCCTCGATCTGCCGGTGCTCTTCGCGCAATACGGCCTGAACGAAATCTGGGCCGAAGCCTACGGCGAGGTGGACGGGGTCGAGTGGCTGAGTGCCGGGGCCTGGGATCCGCTGCACATCTTCACCCGCGATCCGATCCGCAGCCTCGCCGACATGAGCGGCAAGCGCGTCTTCGGCGTGCCCACCGCCGGCCGCTTCCTGTCGCGCTACGGTCTCGTCCCGGTCACCGTCCCCTGGGACGACGTCGAGGTGGCGCTGCAGACCGGCGAACTCGACGGGGTCGCCTGGTGCGGCTTCACCGAGGCTTATGAAGTGGGCTGGGCCGACATCTGCAACTACGCCCTCGAGAACAGCGTCACCGGCGCCTGGTGCGGCTCCTATTTCGCCAACACCGACAGCTGGGCCCGCGTCCCCGACCACCTCAAGGAGCTCTTCCTGATCACCTGCGACCAGTCCCACTACTACCGCCAGGTCTGGTACTGGGGCGGCGAGGCCGATCTGCGCGTCAACGGCGAGAAAATGGAGCTGACCCGGCTGCCGGACGAGGAATGGAGCCAGGTCGTGGCGGATTCCGCCGAATTCTGGGACGAGATCGCCGCCACCAGCGACCGCGCCGCCCGCGTCGTCCAGACCTTCAAGGACTACAACGCCATCCAGGAGAAAGCCGGCTATCCCTACCGCTGAGCCGCGCCGGAAAACAAAGCAAGCAATGCGGGGAGGCAATGCCTCCCCGCGCCCCTCCGTTACTTTTCTCGCCGAGACGACCGAACCGCGGTGGCCGAGACGACACAGGTCAAGATTAGCTGAGACTGCAGTCCGCATCGGACCCGATAGCAAAATTGCAGCGCCTCGGGGTGCTGCGTATGGTGCTCTTCGTCTATAGACGAGGTGAGACGACATGTTCGGCCCGCAGATAATCGCCCGCGCGCTGAGCGTGCCGGCCATCGAGGATCGCTACGGCAACCTCTGGCAATATCATTCGCGCAGCGATCGCCACTCCAAGATCGCCTGTTGGTGCATCATGTTCGATCTGCTGTCGAATTGTCCGCTTATGCGAACACACGCCGATGCCGGAAAAATCTGGTTTGGAATCAACCACCAGATGGTCGATTTCAAGAACGACCGCTCGAAAGATCTGGATCTCGTGGTGTCGACTGGCGCCTTTGTCGCTAGGAAGGGTAGAAGTCGAACGCTTGCCGACCTGCGCGACAACTACAAGATCAAGTTGAGTGAGAAAGAGGCCAACCATTTAGGCGGACTTCCGGCAATTAGAGAAGGACAAGTCGGTAGTGTTCTCGTGGCGCTCGAAGCAAAGGCGTGCATGACAGCGCATCAAAGAGCGCTTCCTCGCTTCTACGATGAATTGAACTCCAGTCACCTGACGGTCCACGGGGCGACTGATCAAGCGATCGCTGCGGGATTCGCCATGGTCAATGCTGCCGAGCAATTTTTGAGCACAGACCTCAACAAACGGAACTTCCCGTCGGACCCCGAGTGGAGTTACCACAAGCAGCCCAAAGACGCGCAGATTGCCGTCGACAAAGTCCGACAGATACCTCGAAGATCCGCTACGGGGACCGATGGATATGATGCTCTCGCCATCTTGCTAGTCCACTGCCGAAACGACGGGTCACCCGTCGAGCTCGTCGATGACCCGCCCGCACCGCGGCCCGGCCAAATCTATCACTACGACAACATGATCGATCGTCTGGCGCACATCTACGCCACGCGATTTCGCGAACTCTGAAGCGACATGGTATAGATCGCTGGCCGGCGAGAGATCATTCGACCAACATGGTGGTGGCCATACGCATATTCGGGGTCAGAACTTGCCCGTGATCAACGGGTGACAGTGGTCGGACGCTCAGGTTCCGACCAGAACCGCTCGAGACGAGGTTGATTTAGATCGCAACGGTCGTTCCGGGCAGCGTACGGCCTGCAGATGCTCGTCGAGGCGCTCCAGAAAACCGGGCTCGAATCGGAGCCGACTGGCACGGGCTCTCGCAAGGAAGCCGGCGGTAGCGCGCTCGGACAACGGTTTGCCGTCGAACAGGAGAAAATCGGCGAGCGGCTGGCGCGGACGCCATTCGGGAAACCCGCCGATAGCGACCTCGAGACGATGCGGGCCGTCTGATCTGGCCGACCTCGGCCAGGTACCCGGTCGCAAGGCGCCCTTGTCCCGTGCCCGATCGTAGATGCCGGGCAGGCACAGCCGCTTGCCGATCCATTCGGCGACCGGGACACTTACCGCATTGCCGACCAGCGACCACCGCAGCGAGGGCCGTCCGACGGTCACCGCCGGCTCCGTCCAGTCCGCTTCGAACCCCTGCAAGCGTTCGGCATCGCGGATATCGGGCTGGATCACGCGGCCGTCCGGCAGCAAGATCGCCGGCGGCGAGGGAATGCCGACGGTGGAGCCGTTCTTGAGGGTCGGCACCGCGTCCTTGGCCCAGCCCAGCCCACGCGTCCCCTCGGTCCAATAGAAGCCGTGCGCGTGGGTCGCCAGATCAGTCCTGGCGTCGGGCGGCGCGACATCGTCTGCGAGCAGCACATCGGCCGGGTCGCCGACGAGACTGGCGAGGAAGAACACCCGCTCGCGCCGCTGCGGCAGAAACGCCAGCGAGTTGACGACCCGATAAGCCCATCGGTAGCCGAGCTCTTCGAAGGCATTGACGAGTCGGTGCATCGCCCGGCCGGAATCGAGGTGCAGCATGAACGAGACATTCTCCAGCAGCACCCAGGGAACCCGATCGGCCGCCAACAGGCGAAAGACCCGGCCGACCAGACCGGAGCGCGCGCCTTCGATACCCACGGTCCGTCCTGCCTGACTCAGGTCCTGGCACGGAAATCCTGCCGTCACGACGTCGATGTCTGCCGGTAGCGACGTCAGGTCGCGGACATCGGGCACATTGGGCACGCCGGCGAAGCGCCGTCGCAGTACCGCCTGCGCCGGTGCCCAGTTCTCGCAGGTGAGAATGGTCTCTTGCCCGGCCCGATCGAGACCGAGCTCGAGCCCCCCGATACCGGCGAAAAGCCCGGCAACTTTCATTTCGATCCTCTAGCTGTTGGGCTCAATCTGCCGAGGAACCACAACATGTGCAAGGGCTGACCCATGCGGCGACGCCAGTGACGTCCGCGCATCGCCGTCCGCCACGGGCCCCGTCCATTCGAGGGACGCATGACGCAATCGAGGGTTATTCGTATGCCGAGACGTGAATGATCCAAGCACCCCCGCTGTCAGGCACCCGCGGCACGGGCAGGGGGCTGCTCCGCGGCTTGCCGCTCGAACACGACCTCGCCGCCGAGGATGGTCAGGTCGCACTGTGTCTCCAGCCAGGCCTCGGGCTCGAGGGCGAAGAGGTCGCGGTCCAGCACGGCGATATCGGCGAGCTGCCCCGCCACCAGCCGGCCCTTGCGACCCTCCTCCCGCGCCGCATAGGCCGAGGCCCAACTGTAGGCGTGCAGCGCCTCTTCCAGGCGCAGCCGCTGCTCCGGCCCGAGCACCGTCCCGCGCTTGGTGCGCCGCGTCACCATCGTGTAGAGATTGGGCCAGGGGGCGATCCCGGTCACCGGGCAGTCGGTCGAGGCCGAGGGATGCAGCCCGGCCTCGAGCCAGCTGCGCATCGGATAGCTGGCGGCGGCGCGGTCGGGCTCGACCAGGTCGAGATAGAGATCGCCGAACGCGTGGATGAAGGCCGGCTGCGGTGCGGGCAGGATGTGGTGGCGCCGCAATCGTTCGAGCTGGTCGGCCCCGAGCCAGCCGCAATGCTCGATCCGGTGCCGCCGATCGGGCGCCGGCGTGTCCGCGAGGGCTGCCTCGAGGGCCCCCAGCACCTGCTCGATCGCCCGGTCGCCGATGGCGTGGATCGCCATCTGGTAGCCGGCCCGATGCGCGTCGAGGACCATCGCGCGGAGCTCGGCGTCGTCGGGAATGCACAAGATACCGCGATCCTCGGGGCCGCCGCCCGAATAAGGGCGGGACATCGCCGCCGTCCGGCCGCCGGTGCTGCCGTCGGTGAAGATCTTCACCCCGCCGATCCGCAACCGATCGTCCCCCACCCCGGTGACCAGGCCCGCGGCCCGGGCCTCGGGCAGGATCGAGCGGGTCTTGTCGCCCAGCAGCGTGGCATAGACGCGGACCGGCAGCCGGCCCCGGGCATGCGCGCGGCGATAGGCTTCCATCTCGGGCCAGCCGTGATAGAGCCCGACCGCTGCATCCATGCAGGAGGTGATCCCGTGCCGCAGCAGCTCGCGGCCGCCGCGTTCGATCGCGTCCACCATGGCATCGACCGACGGCACCGGCAGCACCGCCATGACCGGCTCGCGTCCGGTTTCGGCCAAGAGGCCGGTCAGCCTGCCGTCCCGGCGCTCGATCAGCCCACCCTCGGGCGACGGCGTCGCCTCGTCGATCCCGGCGAGCGCCAGGGCCCGGCTGTTGGCGACGGCGAGGTGCCCGCAGGTACGGACGATATAGACCGGATGGTCGGGGCAGGCGGCATCCAACTCGTCGCGCATCGGATGGCGCTCGACGTCCAGCTCGAAATGGTCGTAGCCCCGGCCGATCACCCACTCGCCGGGCGGGATCGCTGCTGCCCGGGAGCGTAGCGCCGCCAGGACCGCGGGCAGCGTCGGCGCCGCCTCGGGCCGCAGATCCACCTCGGTCATGGCGAGCCCGAAGGGCAGGAGATGCAGGTGGGCGTCGTTGAACCCCGGCACGGCCAGCCGGCCGGCGAGCTCGATCACCCGCGTCGCGGAGCCGATCAGCGGGGCGATCTCGTCGGCCGTGCCGCTGGCAAGGACCTGCCCGTCGCGGATCGCCAGCGCCTCGGCGAAACCAGGCCCGATGCCCCGCCAGATCTTGCCACCGGTCAGCACACGATCGGCGCCGGCCGGCGCGCGGTCGAGGATGGTAACGGTCATGGACGATCCTCCGATCGATCGACGTGCAGGGCCATGGGCCCAAGGCAGCGCAGCCCGGTCGAGGCCGGTGCAACGGCACCCCGACCAGCGCCGGGCGCAGGCCCGCACCCGCCCGGGTGCACCGTGTCGACTATGCCCGTCATCGGGCCATCGCTCGGGCGAACGACGGGCACGGGCCCGACGAGTGGCGGATGACCAGGTCGATCAGCAACTGCCGGCGCTGCGGCGGCGTCTCCGGCTCGTCGAGCAGCGAGAGCATCCGGGCCGCCGTCTCGGCGCCGATCTCCGCTGCCGGGATGTGCACCGTGGTCAGTGAGGGCGAGACGTGGGCGGCGAAGTCGACATTGTCGATGCCGACCACCGAGAGGCCGTCGGGCACCTGGATGCCGCGGCCCTGCGCCTCGATCATCGCCCCGATGGCGAGCAGATCGACGGTGCCGATGATCGCCGTCGGCCGCGGCACCAGTTCGAGAAGTGCCGCACAGCCGCTGCGGCCGGCGGCGATCACCAGCGGCTGCTCGCTCACCGCAGGTGCCGGCAGCTCGACGTCGGCGGCGGCCAGGGCGGCGCGCACCCCTTCCAGCCGGGCCCGCTGACGGTCGTTGTTGCGCAGGCTGCCGCAGACCACGCCGATATGGCGATGGCCGAGTGCGACGAGATGCTCGCCGACCAGCTGCCCGGCCAGGCGATTGTCGACGACCACGCTGTCGAAGCCGTCGCTGCCCTCCCACATCTGGACCAGCGGCACGGCGGCCGCCTCGATGATCCGCCAGGCGGTCTGCGGCCGCGCGGCCCCGACGACGACCAACCCGTCCACCCCGTGCGAGACCAGCTGGGCCAGCGCCGCCGCCTCGGCCGCCGAGTCGTATTCGTGGCTGGCCACCAGCAGCTGGTAGCCGTTGGCCGAGAATGCCCGCTGCATCTCCTGCAGCGCCACCGAGAAGATCGCACTGTTGAGGGTCGGCACGACGACGCCGATCGTGCTCGACTGGCCGGAGACCAGCGCACGCGCCTTGCGGTTGGGGACATAGCCGAGCCGGCGTGCCGCCGCCCGGATTCGCTCGAGTGTTTCGGGCTGCACCAGCGACGGCTGCGACAAGGCGCGCGACACCGTGGCGAGCGAGGTGCCGCATTCACGGGCGATGTCGGACAATCGAGGTTTGCGCGGTCGCGACACGATTCGGCCTGCCGATGAAAATTTTTCATCCCCTGCACATCGTCTAGAGCAACAATCTACGAGGCAAAAGAAGAAAATCGGTTGACAGCCTCGGGGCAGATATGAAAGCGTTTACATCGACAGGGAGGACATCGTGTCGCGCAGGATTCTGATCGGCTTGGCCACGTTGGCCGTGGTGTTCGTGCTGTGGTACACAGCGACCACGGTGCTCGGGCTGATCGCCCCCGGCCGTTTCCCGTCGCCCGCCGAGACCTGGTCCGCCCTCGTTCACATCTGGGACCGCGGCTACGGCGGCGGCGACCTCGTCACCCACGCGCTGCACTCGCTGCGCCTCGTCGTCCTGGGCTTTCTCGTCGCCATCGCCACCGGCGTGCCGCTCGGCCTCTTCATGGGCTGGAACCGCCGTGCCGAGGCGATCATCAACCCGATCTTCCTGATCATCCGGCCGATCCCGCCGCTCGCCTGGATCCCACTCGCCATTCTCTGGCTCGGCCTCGGCGACGGGGCGAAGATCCTGGTGATCTGGTTCTCCGCGTTCGTGCCCTCGGTGATCAATTCGTTCGCCGGGGTACGGACCATCGAGCGTCCGATGCTCGAGGCGTCCTTCATGCTCGGCACGCCGCGGCTGCGCTTCATCCAGGAAGTGCTGCTGCCGGCGGCGAGCCCGATGATCTTCACCGGCTTGCGCCTGTCGCTGCAGGCCTCCTGGACGACCCTGGTCGCGGCCGAGCTGGTCGGCGCCTTCTACGGCCTCGGCCGCGTGCTCAACGTCGCCCAGCAGGACCTCTACCCCGGCATGATCCTCGTCGGCATGGTCGCGGTCGCGATCTTCGGCTGGGGCACCACGCGGCTGCTGGGCATGCTCGAGACCTACACGCTGAGGTGGAACACCGCAGCCCTGGCGGCCAGGGGGTAGCCGGGCCATGCAGCCGCCGGTCACCTTCCTGCAGTCCGTGGCCCTCGGCTTTCTCGGCCTCGGGCTCTTCATCGGCCTCTGGTATGTGCTCTCGGTGAGCGGCTTTGTCCCGCGCGTCTTCCTGCCGTCGCCCGGCGAGGTCGTCGACCGCTTCGCCGTGCTCATGGAGCGCCGCTTCGCCGGCGCGACGCTGCTCGGCCATCTGGCCGCCAGTTTCGAGCGCTTCGCCTACGGCTTTCTGCTCGCCGCCGTGGTCGGCATCCCGCTCGGCCTGCTGATGGGCTGGTACCGACTCCTGGACGAGATCGTCTCGCCGCTCTTCGACGGGCTGCGCTTCGTCGCGCCGATCGCCTGGGTGCCGTTCGCCGCCCTCTGGTTCGGCACCGGCATCGGCGGGCCGATCATGATCATCTTCGCCGGCGCCTTCCCGCCCTGCGTGATCAACGCCTACCGCGGCGCCAAATTCGTCGACCCCCGGCTGATCGAAGCCGCCAACATGCTGGGCACCCCGTCCTTGCGCGTGATCCGCGAGGTGCTGCTGCCGTCGTCGGTCCCGTCGATCATCGCCGGCCTCAGGGTCTCGGCCGGCCTCGGCTGGCAGTCGCTCGTCGGTGCCGAGCTGATCGTCGCCTCCGCCGGGGTCGGCTACATGATGGTCCAGGGCCAGGCCAACGTGTCGACCGCCACCGTGATGTCCGGGATGGTCGCCATCGGCCTCGTGGGGCTCGCCCTCGACACGATCCTGCGCCTGATCGAGCGGGTCATCCTCCGCCGGCGCGGCCTGGAACACTGAGGAGAAGGGGAGGGCAGCGTCCGATGGGTGTCATCCGGTTCGACGACGTGGGGCGGATCTTCGGCTCGAAAGCCAAAGGCTTCGTGGCCTTGAAGAACATCGACCTGGAGATCGGCGACAGGGAGTTCGTGGCGATCGTCGGTCCCTCCGGCTGCGGCAAGACCACCTGCCTGCGGCTCGTCGCCGGGTTCGATCATGCCACCAGCGGCACGGTCAGCGTCGACGGCACCCCGGTCAAGCGCCCGGGCCCCGACCGCGCCGTGGTCTTCCAGCAATTCGCGCTGTTCCCGTGGAAGTCGGTCTGGGACAACATCGAGCTCGGCCTGCGCAATCTCGGTTTGCGCGCCGCCGAGCGGACCGAGCGGATCGGCGCCATCCTCGATCTCATGCACCTCGCCCCCTACGCCGAGCACTTCCCGCACCAGCTCTCGGGCGGCATGCAGCAGCGCGTGGCCATCGCCCGGGCCTACGTGCTCGATCCGGACGTGCTGCTGATGGACGAGCCGTTCGGCGCACTGGATGCCCAGACCCGCGTGGTGATGCAGGAAGAGCTCGTCCGCCTGGCACGGAAGAACCCGCGCACCGTCCTGTTCATCACCCATGCGGTGGAGGAGGCGGTCTACCTCGCCGATCGGGTGGTGATCATGACCCGAGCCCCGGGCCGCATCAAGGAGGTGCTGGACGTGGCCAGCATCAGGAACGCCGAGGACTGGGGCAGCCACGAGAAAATCGAGGACGTGATGGACCTCGAGAGCTTCGTGCATCTGCGCACCCACATCTGGCGCAGCCTGCGCGAGGAAAAAGCCAGCCAGGACGTTTGACCCGTCACCCACCAGAACATCCACAACAGCGGAGGACGACACATGCGAGCATCCCTGACCGCCATCGCCCTTGCCGGTGCGCTGACCGGCAGCCTGGCCATGGCCGACCACGCCCGGGCGCAAGACCTGACCCCGATCGATGTCAGCTACCAGCCGGCCCTCTACTGGGCCCTGCCGTTCTATCTCGCGACCGAGATGGGCTGGTGGGCCGAGGTCGGGCTGGAGCCCAGCTTCACCACCTTCCCGGCCGGGGCGCCGCAGATCGCCGCCGCCCAGGCCAATGACTGGGACGTCGGCGGCACGGGCTCGGTGCCGGCGGTGCTCGGTGCCGCCCGCTTCGGTCTGGTCACCGTCGGCATCACCAACGACGAGAGCCGCGGCAACGCGCTGATGGCCCGCAACGACGTGATCGAGGGCTTCCGCGCCGACCCCTCCAGCATCGAGGGCGAACGCATTCTCTTGACCACCAACTCGACGGTCGATTTCGCCACCCGGTCGTGTCTCGAGCAGTTCGGCGTCGGCCAGGACGAGGTCGAGTTCGTCAATCTCGGCCAGGCACAGATCATCACCGCGGTGATCGCCAACGAGGGCAAGCTCGCCGGGGTCTGGGCGCCCAACACCTACACGCTGCAGGAGCGCGCCGATTCCGACTATCTCTGCTCCGGTGCCGATGCCGGGGCGATCGTTCCGGGTGCCCTCGTCGTCCGCCCCGGCTTCGCGGAAGAGAGCCCCGAACTCGTCGCCAAGTTCCTCGCGGTCTTCCTGCGCGGTATCGTCTGGGCCAAGGAGAACCCCGAGCAAGCGCGCGAGATGCTGGTCGATTTCTATTTCGACGGCGGGGTGGAAATCTCGCCCGCGGCCGTCGAAGCGGAGTTCGACCTGCGCCCGACCTTTCCGCTCGAGGAGCAGCTCGAATTGCTCGACCGATCCGAAGGTCCGAGCCAGGTCGACCAGTGGCTGACCGCGATCGGCGACTTCATGACGATGGTCGGCACCACCGAGACGACCCCCGTCGCCGAGGACTACATCGACCCGAGCTTCATGCAGATGGTCATGGACGATCCCGAGCTCCGGGCGTTCGCCGACAACGAATAGGCCGACCCGGCCCGTCGCCTGCTGCGGCGACGGGCCACGCTCCGCGGCAGGACCCCCGGCAGGACAAAGCCCGATGGCAATCACCTACCTGAAGAAAGCGGCGAAGACGCCGGAGAGCGAATCCGGCCAGGCGCAGGCCGTGGTCAGCGAGATGCTCGCGCGGATCGCCGCCGAAGGCGAGGCGGCGGTGCGCCACTACGCCCGAGCGCTCGACAAGTGGGACGGCCCGATCCTCGTGCCGGCGGAGGAGCGCAAGGCCCGGGCCGCCGACGTGCCGGTGCAGGTCAAGGAGGACATCGCCTTTGCGGTCGAGCAGATCCGCAGCTTCGCGCTCGCCCAGAAGGACTCGGTGAAGGACTTCTCGATGGTCATGCCGTCCGGGCTGACCGTCGGGCAGAAATGGGTCCCCTGCAACGTCGCCGGCTGCTACGTGCCGACCGGCCGCTACGCGCACATCGCCTCGGCCTGCATGTCGGTGGCGACGGCCAAGGCCGCCGGCGTCGGCACCGTCGTCGCCTGCTCCACGCCCTATCGCGGCGGCGGCATCCACCCTTGTGTCCTCTACGCCATGCACGCGGCCGGTGCCGATATCGTCATGACCCTGGGTGGGGTGCAGGCGATCGCCGCCATGGCCTACGGCCTGTTCACCGGCCAGCCCGCCGACATCATCGTCGGCCCCGGCAACAAGTTCGTCGCCGAAGCCAAGCGCATGCTGTTCGGCAAGGTCGGCATCGACGTCTTCGCCGGCCCGTCGGAGATCGGCATCCTCGCCGACGCCACGGCCGATGCCGAGATCGTCGCGGTCGATCTCGTGGGCCAGGCCGAGCACGGTCACGAATCCCCGGCCTGGCTCTTCACCTCCGACCGTGCCCTCGCCGAGAAGGTCATGGCCAGGGTACCCGAGCTGGTCGACGCTCTGCCCGAGCCCGCCCGCGAGGCCGCCGACGCCGCCTGGCGCGACTACGGCGAGGTGATCCTCTGCGACAGCCGTGCGGAGATGGTCGAGATCTCCGACCGTTATGCGAGCGAGCACCTCGAGGTGCACTGCGCCGATCTCGACTGGTGGCTGGCGAACCTCACGAACTACGGATCGCTGTTCATCGGCGAGGCGACCACCGTCGCCTTCGGCGACAAGGTCTCGGGCCCCAACCATATCCTGCCGACCAAGTACGCCGCCCGCTACTCGGCCGGCCTCTCCGTCCACAAGTTCCTCAAGCCCTTGACCTGGCAGCGCGCCGACACCGCGGCCTGCAAGACCCTCGCGCTGCCCGCCGCCCGCATCTCGCGCCTCGAGGGCATGGAGGCGCATGCCCGCACCGCCGATGTGCGCATGGCCAAGTACTTCCCCGGCCACGAGTTCGATCTGGGCAAACCGGTCGACTCGGTCTCCTGAGCCGATGGACGAACCGCTCCGCGCCATACTGCCGGATTTGGGACGACCGGCCCCCGTCCCCGAAGCCGCGCGCGAGGCCGCGGCCCGTCTGTTGGCCGATGGCCGGCTGCACCGCTACGCCGAGGCGGGCGGTGCCGGCGGCGTGGTCGCTGAACTGGAGCGGGCCTTCGCGGCGCTGATCGGCCGGCGCTATGCCGTAGCGGTCAATTCCTGCGGCGCGGCACTGTTCCTCGCCCTGCTCGGCACCGGGGTCCGGCCGGGCGATCCCGTCTTGATGAACGCCTTCACCCTGGGACCCGTGCCGGGTGCCATTGCGCATGCCGGCGCGGTGCCGATCCCGGTCGAGATCACCGAGGATCTGGTCATCGACCTCGCCGATCTGCGGCAGAAGGCGACAGGCTCGGGGGCGAAGCACCTCCTCGTCTCGCACATGCGCGGCCACCTCTGCGACCTCGACGCGCTGCGCGACCTCTGCACCGAGGCGGGCGTCACCGTGATCGAGGATTGCGCCCACGCGCTGGGCGCGAGCTGGGCCGGCACACCGGCGGGTGCGTTCGGCCGGGCCGGCTGCTTCAGCCTGCAGTCGGCCAAGCACGTCAATGCCGGCGAGGGCGGGGTGCTCGTCACCGACGACGAAGACTTGGCCGCCCGGGCCATCCTGCACTCCGGCAGCTACATGCTCTACGCGCAGAACGGCACCGTTCCGCCGCCCGAAGTCATGAGCCGCTGGCGCGACCGCTGTGCCAATTTCAGCCTGCGGATGACGCCCCTGGTCGCCGCCCTGGCCCTGCCGCAGCTGCCGCTGCTGCCGGAGCGTGTTGCCGACTGGAACCGCAGCCACGACCGCATCGCCGACGCGTTACGCCGCCACCCGGAGTTCGCCCTGCCGCACCGCCCGGCCGCCGAGCACTATGCGCAGAGCTCCATCCAGTTCCGGCTGCCGGGCCGCGATCGCGAAGCCATGCGGGCCTTTCTCGCCGCCGCCCGCGCCGCCGGCGTCTACGTGAAATGGTTCGGCACCGAGCAGGCCGAAGGCTACACCAGCAACCCCGCCCACTGGGCCGCGGTCGATGCCACGGCCGTGCCCGGCACCCTCGCGATCCAGGCCAGCTTGTGCGACATTCGCTTGCCGCTCGGCCTCGGTGCGGACGACTGCGACCGGGTCGCCGCGGTGCTGCGGCAGGCGGCAACGGAGACGGGCCGTGCCACGACTTGACGGGCTCTTCGATCTGAGCGGCCGGCGCGCGCTCGTCACCGGCGGCAATTCCGGCATCGGTCTCGCCATGGCCCGTGCCCTCGGCCGGCAAGGGGCCGAGCTGCATCTCGCGGCGCGCAGCGCCCAGCGGCTGGAGACGGCACGCGCCGGACTCGCGGCCGAAGGGATCGTCGCCCACGGCCACGCCGTCGATCTCGCCGACCCGGCCGCCGCCGAGGCGCTGGCGCGGGCTTGCGCGCCGATCGACATCCTGGTCAACGCCGCCGGCATCAACCTCCGCCAACCCTACGCCGAGGTCACCCCCGAGGCGTTCGATCTGCACATCGCGCTGCATCTGCGCACGCCCTTCTTCCTCTTGCAGCAGCTCGCCCCCGGGATGGCGGAGCGCGGCTGGGGCCGGGTGCTCAACATCGCGTCGCTGCAGTCGGTGCGCGCCTTCGCCAATTCCGCCCCCTACGGTGCCGCCAAGGGCGGGGTCTTGCAGCTCACCCGGGCCATGGCCGAGGCGTTCTCGAAGGACGGCATCACCTGCAACGCCATCGCCCCGGGCTTCTTCCCGACCCCGCTCACCGCCGCGGTCTTCGCCGACCCGGAGCTGGCCGCGGCCAACGCCGGCAAAACCGCGATCGGCCGCAACGGCGTGCTCGAAGACCTCTACGGGGCCACGATCTTCTTGTGCTCCGATGCGGCCGCCTACATCACCGGGCAGACCCTCTTCGTCGACGGCGGCTTCACCGCAAAATAGGCCCGAGCCATGCGCGCGCTTGTCTACACCGCCCCCCACGAGATGACCTGGACCGAGACCCCGGCGCCGGAGCCCGCTCCGGGCGAGGTGCTGGTCGCCGTGCGCGCGGTCGGCATCTGCGGCTCCGACATGCACGCCTATCACGGCCACGACGACCGCCGCCCGCCGCCGCTGATCCTCGGCCACGAGGCCGCCGGCCTGATCGCCAGCGGCCCGGAGAAGGGCAAGCGCGTCGCCGTCAACCCGCTCGTGGTCGACCCCGACTGCCCGGCAGTCCTGGCTGGCCGGCCGCACCTCTCGCCCACCCGCCAGATCATCTCGATGCCGGCCCGCCCCGGTGCTTTCGCCGAATTCGTCCGGGTGCCGGAGCGCAACCTCTACCCCGTCCCCGACCATCTGAGCCTGCGCCGGGCCGCCCTCACCGAGCCGCTCGCCGTCTCCTGGCACGCCGTGCGGCTCGGCCTTCGCCACCTGGGCGAACCCGCCGACGCTGTCCGGGTGCTGGTGCAGGGGGCAGGGGCCATCGGCCTCGGTGCCGCCCTCGTCGCCCGTCATATGGGGGCCGCCTCGGTGACCGTCGCCGAGCCGCACGAAGGCCGCCGCGCCCAACTTGCGAACGAGCCCGGCATCGCGTCCTTCGATCCCAAAGCGGCCACCCGGGACCCGGCCGAGAGCGCGTTCGATCTCGTCATCGACGCCGTGGGGGCCACCGCCACCCGCCGCGACGCGTCGCGTCTCGTCCGGCCGGGCGGCGTGATCGTGCATGTCGGCCTGCTGCCGGGGTCGGAAGGCTACGACGTCCGCCGCATCACACTCCAAGAGATCACCGTCACCGGCTCCTACTGCTACACCCCCGACGATTTCGCCGCGACCCTTGCCGCCATCGCCGCCGGCAGCCTGGGCTCGCTCGACTGGATCGAGCCGCGCCGCATGGCCGAGGGTCCGAGGGCCTTCGCCGATCTCGACGCCATGCGGGTCGATGCCGCGAAGATCGTGCTCGAGCTCGACGGCTAGACGTCGGTCTCGTAGTGCAGGCCTCGCGTGTTCACCCAGGACACCCGGTATTCCAGAGGCTTGCCGCCGAAATCGACCGCCACGCGGGCGATCTTCAAGACCGGATCGCCGGGCGCGAGACCGAGCTCCGCGGCACTTCCCGCCGGTGCCGGTTCGGCCGTGATCCGCTCGTGCGCGCGGTGCACCGTCGCGCCGAACAGCACCTGGTAGAGCTGGTAGAGCGTGTTCGGCAGAAGCTCCGGCTGGCACTCCAGCCCGGCGAAGCGCGTTGCATCCAGCGCGATCACCTCGTGGATGATCGGCACCCCGTCCGCCTCGCGCACCCGCTCGACGGCGATCACCGAGGCGCCCGCAGGGAGGCCGAGCGCCTCGGCCTCCGCCGGCGTGGCCCGCCGCTGCTGCCGCGCCGAAACGCGGCTTTCGGGCTGCAGCGTGCTGCCGTCCGTCCGGCGCAGGTTGAAGAAGCGAAACAGCACGGCGTCGCTGTCGTGGCTGGTGACCACCGTCCCCTTGCCCTGCCGACGGGCGACGATCCCCTCCTGCGCCAGGTCGAGCAGCGCCTTGCGCAAGGTGCCCACACTCACCCCGTATTGCTCGGCGAGCCGCGTCTCGCTCGGCAGGTAGGTCCCGGGCGTCCACTCGCCGGACTCGATCCGGGCGATCAACAGGTCGCGCAGCTGCCGGTGCAGGGGCAGGGCGATCGGCCGGGCAAGCTCTGACATCTCGAACTCCAACCAAAGCGCAGGCGGCGGCGTTGTAGCGATTGACGATCCTATAATCTATATTCTATATAGTTTTCAGCGAGCCAACAAAGAATCCGATGCCACGCCCATGTCGGCCACGACCCTGACCCCCGATGCCGCCCGCACCCTCGTGGTCGAGGTGTTCGTGCAGGCCGGCATGCCGGCAGATTTGGCCGCACCCGCCGCCGCTGCACTGGTGGCGGCCGAATGCGACGGCCTCGCCTCGCACGGTCTCGCCCGCGTGCCGTTCTATGCCGCCCAGATGCGCACCGGCAAAGTCGTCCCCGCTGCCCGGCCGCAGGTCGAGCGGGACGGGGCGGTGATCCGCGTCGACGCCGGTCACGGCCTCGCCTTCGCGGCGATCGAGGCGGGT
>Ga0208075_1000044_pt1 | contig 74031 bp, 66 predicted proteins | sample HotLakmasection5_FD_184728 | JGI IMG/M metagenome (GOLD analysis project Ga0208075, IMG submission 184728) | Hypersaline microbial mat communities from Hot Lake, Washington, USA - Section #5 (SPAdes) | ecosystem: Environmental > Aquatic > Non-marine Saline and Alkaline > Hypersaline > Microbial... | reverse complement strand
GGCGTAGCCGTATTGCTCCTGGCGCTTCATGTCGACCTGGCTCAGCACGGCGCCGGCGACGCGGGCGCCGACGGCGTCGAGCTCCTTCAAGGCGTTCTGCGACTTGTCGGCCGAGGTCTCCTGCCAGCGGACGAGAAGAAGGGTGGCGTCGACCAGCTCGCTCGTGGCCTTGGGGTCGCTGACCAGGAGCACGGGCGGGCTGTCGACCACGACGAAGTCGTACTGCCCGCGCAGCTGCTTCAGCAGTTGGCGCATGCGCTGCGAGTTGATGAGGACGGAGGGGTCGGGGGCCTGGCGGCGGATCGGCAGGACGGTCAGGCCGAAATCGCTGACGAAGAGGATGTCCTCGAGGGTGGCGTCGCCGACCATGTAGTCGACCAGGCAGCGTTCGGCGCCGATGCCGAGCTCCGGAGCGATCGAGGGGTGGTGGAAGTCGAGGTCGATCAGCGCGGTGTTGTGGCCGGACTTGGCCAGCATGGTGGCGAGGCTGACGGCGAAGGTGGTCTTGCCTTCGTTGGGGATCGACGAGGTGATCTGGATCATCCGCGGTGGGTCGTCGACATTGCTCATGCGCAGATAGGTGCCGACCGAGCGGATCGACTCGGCATAGGCCGAGCGCGGCTTGTCCAAGAGGTAGGCGTGCGGCTTCAGCTTGCTCCTGGCGATCTGCTTGAGGAAGGGCACCTGGCCGAGGCAGGCGATGCCGAGCTGGGCCTCGATGTCGCGATTGGTGCGGATGCCGCGGTCGAGGCGCTCGCGGAGCAGGCCGAGGAGCACGCCGAACATGCCGGATGCGACGAAACCGACGGCGGCGAAGAGCGGTACGCCGGGCGAGCTCGGGCTGGTCGGCTGCTCGGCGCGGGCGATCACCCGGGCGTCGCCTTCGATCACCTGGCGCTGCTCGCGGGTCTCCGTGTAGCGCATCAGGAAGTTGTTGTAGAGATTGCGCAGATTATCGGCCTCGCGCTCCAGCTCGCGCAGACCGATCATCGCTTCCGCCTGGCGAACATTGTCGACCGACGCCCGATTCATCTGATCCTGGATGGCGTTCTCGCGCGCACCGAGGAGCGAGATCTCGTTCTCCAGGCTGGAGATGTAGCGGTCGGCCTCGCGGCCGATCTGGGCGACGATGCCTTCGAGATCGGCGCGCACGGAGACGACCTGGGGATGGCGCTCGCCGAAGGTCGAGAGCAGCTCGGCCTCCTGGCGTTCGAGGCGGATGTGCTCCTGCAGCAGGATGGCGACGAGTGGCGATTCGAGGATCTCGCCCACACTTTCGAGCGCATCGCCGCCGCGCTCGCGCAGGCCGCGGATATAGGCGAGGCGGCCCTGGGTGTCCTCGCGCTCGGCGCGAATGGTAATCAGCTCGGCCGAGAGTTGCGACAGCTCCTGCTCGGAGAGCGAGCTGCCTTGCATCTCCAAGAGGCGGTTGTCGGCACGGTAGTCCTTGATCGCCTGCTCGGCCCCGCGCAGCTCCTCCTCGAGCTCCTCGAGCCGGACCTCGAGATAGGAGGAGGCGCGGGTGGTACCACCGACCTTGCGTGCCAATTGCTGGGTCACGTAGGCCTCGGCGAGGGCATTGGCGACGCGCTGCGCCTCGGCCGGGTTCTCGGCGGTGAAGCCGACCTGGAAGACGCGCGAGCGGCCGCTCTGCCGGACGGTGAGCCCTTTATCGAGATATTCGAGCGCCATGCGGCGGGCTTCGGCGGCGGTATCGGTGACCTGGAGCTGGACGACTTCGGACGCGAGGCCGGTGGCGACCAGGAGTTCGGTCGGGATGAGTTCGACAACGCGGGCGAAGGGCTGCAGGACCGGGGCGAGCGTGGTGCCGGCGTTCTCCGCCTCGGCCATCTGCAGCGCCATGCGGCGCTCGAGGCCGAGCCGGTTGATCACCGCGTAGGCGACGTCGGGCGAGCGGGCGACCCGCATCTCGGTTTCGAGGGTCGCGGCGTCGGCACCGAACACGCCGGCCTCGGGGTCGAAGCCGAAGGCGCTGGTGTCGGTGGGCTCGATCACCACCTCGGCGGTGGCGGTGTAGAGCACCGGCCGGGTCAGCCCGACCATGGCGGCGATCGCCGTGCCGACGACGACCGTGGTGGCGATCAGCGCGAACCGGCGCTTCAAGAAGAGCCAGAGCCAGCCGATGTCGATCCCGCCGTCGTCATCGTATTGCCCACCGGCGGAATAAGCACCCGGATAGGCTCCTGGGTAGGGAGAGCCATGCGGCAATTCACCTGAAGGTTGCAAGCCGCGGCGATCAACTTTCGCGTTCATGGCGTCCCTATTCAGTCAACTGTATTGGCAGGTGGCAGGCACAATCTCCGATACACGCGATGCTTCTACCAAACCCGTAAGCCGTGTGGAAGTCCGTTAATGCTCGATTAACGTCGGACCGAGCATAGGATATGATGCTTGCTAGTCGTCGCTCGGATTCTCGATCATGCCGTCGCGGCCGGGCGCGGCGCATGGTGGCGCTGGTGACGGGACTTGTGACGGGTCGGGGGATATGCCGGACGCTCGTGACTTGGCATGCCGCACTGCAGCGATTCCGCCGGCTGGTCGGTGCGCGCCGGCGGCATTCGGGTCGAGCTCGGGCGACTTCGGCCGGATCGGGCTCGCCACAACGGGCTCGCCACGGGCAAACGGCACGGCACGCGACGATGACGGCGCCGGGCGACGTATCGGGGTGATCGGGACCGGGTTCGTGGCACGACATTTCGTCCGTGAGTTGCGGCGCCGGCCGGACTGGAGCCTGGCCGGCGTACCGACGCGGCGCGCCCTCGATCGGGCCGACGGCAATGCCGACGGCTGCCCGACACAGAGCCCGGACGCCCTGCTGGAGACGGCCGACATCGTCTTCGCCTGGCCCGGTGACGTGCGGTACACGGCCAGGCTGGCCGGCCGGGTGCTCGATGCCGGGCGGCAGTTGGTGACGCTCGATGCCGCGTTCCACGTGGCGCCGGGCTCCGCCTGCGTCGGCCGTAGCTGTCTCACCGAGGCCGAGGGGGAGCAGCCGGGCACGACCGCCTGGCTCGCCCGTGCGGCCCGGCAGATAGGCTTTCGAGCACGCGTCTGCGGCAACAGGGAGGGTTTCTCGAACCCCACCCCGACGCCGGACGAGATGCGCTCTCGGGCCGAGCGGCAGGGGATCGGCCTGCCGATGGTCACCGCCTTCACCGACGACAGCGAGCTGCAGGTCGAGCTGGTGCGCGTGCTGCGGGGTGGTGTTCTGGACGTCGTCGTCGTTCTGCGCCGGGGGTCCTCGAGCTTCGACCGGCACGTGGCGGTCGAGCTCGGCTTCGAGAACCGGCTGCAACACCTGGTGCCGAAGGGCTTCGCGCACGGCTTTTTGACCGTCGAGCCCGACAGCGAAGTGCTCTACAAGGTCGACGCAGCCTATGCGCCCGCCGCCGAGCGGGGCCTGCACTGTGCCGATCCGGACCTCGCCGTCGCCCGGCCGGACCCGCCCGGTGTCCGCCACGTCTCGGCCGAGGATCGGGCCCCACCCTTGCTGCGGGAGCTCTCTTCATGCTGATGCCGGTCGGTGCCCCTGCCCCCGAGCGGGCCGGGATCATTCTCGCCGGGGGGTCGGGCTCGAGGCTCTATCCCTTGACGCTGACCGTCTCCAAGCAATTGTTGCCGGTCTTCGACAAGCCGCTGATCTACTTTCCCCTGACCACGCTGATGCTCGCCGGGGTCCGCGACTGCCTGGTGATCACGACGCCCGAGCACGCCGAGCAGTTCACCGCCCTTCTCGGCGACGGCAGTCAGTGGGGCATCAATCTGCGCTACGCGGTGCAGACCGAGCCCCGCGGCATCGCCGAGGCCTTGTTGATCGGCGAGGATTTCATCGCCGGCCGGTCGTCCTGTCTCATTCTCGGCGACAACATCTTTTTCGGCCACGCGCTCAGGGTCGATCTCGCCCGCGCGGCGCGGCGCAGCACGGGGGCCACGGTGTTCGGCTATCGGGTGGCGGATCCCGAACGCTACGGCATCCTCGGCTTCGATGCCGGCGGCCGGGTGGTCAGCCTCGTGGAGAAGCCGGCGCAACCGGCCTCCAGCTATGCCGTGACGGGGCTCTACTTCTACGATCACGATGCCGTCGCGATCGCCAAGGAGGTCCGACCCTCGGCCCGGGGCGAGCTCGAGATCACCGACGTCAACCGCGCCTACCTGGACACCCGCCGGCTCAGCGTCGAGCGGCTGGGGCGCGGCTATGCCTGGTTCGATGCCGGCACGCCCGACAGCCTGCTGCAGGCCGCGACCTTCGTGAAGACGATCGAGGAGCGGCAGGGCTTTCAGATCGCCTGCCCGGAGGAGGTGGCCTACATCATGGGCTGGATCGACGCGGAGCAGGTGCTGCGGCTGGCGGCACCGCTGGCGAAGAACGCTTACGGCCGGTATCTGATCGAGATGGTCGAGGGCAAAGAAGCGTGGCGAGCGGGCGCTATTGATTGAGACCCTGTCGGCACAGACTCTCAGCCTGAGCGGCGCACGCCGATCTGCACCGTTGCCTGGCCGCTGATCGAGACGAGGCGGCCGGCTTCGGCGACGCAGTAGGGATCGGTGGTGGTGTGGCCGATCAGCTGCCCGTCCGCCATGACCGGGGTCGCGATATTGACCAGGGCACCGTCGCGGCGACCGGTGAGCCAGCTCGTGCGGGTGACCGTGATCAGCGAGACCCGGCCGGTGGCCTCGGTGTGCAGGGCGGCGTGGGGGCCGGCCGTGATGGGGGTGCCGGCGTCGAGCGTGACGAAGAGATCGGTGCGGTCGAAGGGGGCCATGCAATCCATGGCGGTGCCGGCGGCAAGGGCGGCGAGCCCGTCCTTGGGATGGATGGCGTTGTGCAGCACGGCCACCCGGTGGCCGCGGCCGGCATCCTCGAGCAGGGCGAAGCCGAGATCGCCGCGGGTCTGGACGAAGGGGCTGTTTTGCGCATGCAGGCGGCCGTGTCGGTCGAGGGCGATGAGCCCGGCATCGGCGGTGGGATAGGCCAGGAGTGTCGCCTCGATCGCGGCTTCGGGCGTCGCACCGGCGCGCAGGTGGTCGAGGGCCACGAGGTTCAAGGGGGTGTCGCTCCCCTCGCCCGGCACGTTCGGCAGGCGGTGGCCGGTGACGAGCCCGAGCGCCGGGTCGGCGGCGGTGAATTGGGCCAGGGGCTCCGGGCGGTCGGGGCCGGACGACATCAAGGCAGCGAAGCGGGCCTCGGCGATCTCGGCGGGTGGCAGGCTGCCCGTGGTCTCGCCCTCGACGAAGAGGGTCGTCGTCCCGCCGCGCTGGGTCGTGGCACGGAGGAGCCCACCGGCCTCGGTGATGACGACGAAGCTGACGAAGCCGCGGATGGCGCCACGAGCCACCTGCTCGACGGCCTGCAGCGCACGGAACGCGGCAAGGCCGGCGTTCTCGCCGGTGACGGCGAGGCCGATGGTCACAGCACCACCTCGCGGCGGGGCGTCATGCGGCCACCAGATGGCCGGGGGCGGCCTCGGCGAGCGGGCCTCTGGGCATGGTGGTCGTGTCGAGCTTCGGCAAGGCACCGCGCTGGCGGGTCGGGTCGGGGATCGGCACAGCGGCGAGCAGGGTCTTGGTATAGATGTGGCGGGGGTCGTTCAGGACCGCAGCCCGTGGCCCCATTTCGACGATGCGGCCCTGCTGCATGACGGCGACGCGATGCGCCATCTCCTCGACCACGGCCATGTCGTGGCTGATGAAGAGATAGGCGAGGCCGAGGCTCTGCTGCAGTTCGAGCAGGAGTTCGAGGACCTGGGCCTGGACGGAGACGTCGAGGGCGGACGTGGGCTCGTCGGCGACGATCAGCTTGGGGTTCACAGCCAATGCCCGGGCGATGCAGACGCGCTGCCGCTGGCCGCCCGAGAATTCGTGCGGGTAGCGGCGGATCTGGTCGCTGGTCAGACCCACGCGGTGGAACAGGGCCTCGACCCGGTCCTTCAGCTCGCGGCCTTTGGCTAGCCCGTGGATGACCATCGGCTCGGCCACGATGTCGCCGACGCTGATCCGGGGGTTGAGCGAGGCGAAGGGGTCCTGGAAGATCATCTGCATCTCGCGGCGGGCCTGCCTGAGGCCCGCGGGCCCGAGCTTTCGGACATCGCGGCCGTCGATGTTGATCTCGCCCTTGTCGACCTCGATCAGCCGGAGAACGGCGCGGCCGGTGGTCGATTTGCCGGAGCCGCTCTCGCCGACGATGGCCAGCGTCTCGCCGGCAGCCAGCGTGAAGCCGACATCGTCCATGGCGGTGACACCCCGATCACCGATGCCGAACCTGGCCAGGAGCCCGGCGCCGCCGAAACGCTTGGTCAGGCCCCGGGCGTCGACGACGGAGGTCGCGTGGTCGACCGGCACGGGTTCCGGGACGACGGTCCGGGGCGTCGGCTGCGTGGCGTAGCCGCCGAGCCGCGGCACGGCAGCCAGCAACCGTTGCGTATAGGCTTCAGCGGGCCGGGCGAAGATCGCCTCGACCCTGCCCTCCTCGACCTTGCGCCCTTTGTTCATCACCACGACCCGGTCGGCCATCTCGGCGACCACGCCCATGTCGTGGGTGATCAGGATGATGCTGGTGCCGAACTCGCCCTGGAGTTCGCGCATCAGGTCGAGGATCTGCGCCTGGACGGTGACGTCGAGGGCTGTCGTCGGCTCGTCGGCGATCAGGATGTCGGGCTCGGTCGCCATCGCCATGGCGATCATCACCCGCTGGCGCATGCCGCCCGAGAGCTCGTGCGGGTATTGCTTCAGGCGCTGCCGCGGCTGGCCGAGGCCGACCCGGTCGATCATCTCGACCGCCCGGCTGTCGGCCTTCTCCTGGCTCATGCCGCGATGCTCGATCAGGCCCTCGGTGAGCTGGCGGCCGATGGTCAAGACCGGGTTCAGGGAGGTCATCGGCTCCTGGAAGATCATGGCGAGCCGGTCGCCGCGCAGCTTGCGCAAGTGTTCTTCGGACAGCGCCAGCAGGTCCCGGCCGTCGTAGTGCGCCCTGCCCTCTTCGACCTCGGCACTGCGCCTGGGCAGCAGCCCGAGGAGGGCGAGGCTGGACACACTTTTGCCGGAACCGCTTTCGCCGACGATGGCCAGCGTCTCGCCCTTGCCCAGGGTGTAGGAGAGGTTCTTCACCGCCTCGTTGCGGTTGCGGCCGTGGCCGAAGGTCACGCAGAGATTGTCGACCGTGAGGATGGGTTCTGCCATCGTCAGCGCTGCCGCTGGCGGGGGTCGAGCACCTCGCGGATGCCGTCGCCCAAGAGGTTGAAGCCCAGGACCGTGACCGCGATGGCGATTCCGGGAAAGAACATCATCCAGGGGGCTCTGGAGATCAGGTCGCGGGACGAGGACAGCATGAAGCCCCATTCGGGCTGCGGCGGCTGCGCACCGAGGCCCAAGAAGCTGAGGCCGGCGGCGGCGAGCACCGCGGTCGAAATGCCGAGGGTACCCACGACGATCAGCGTCGGCACGACGTTGGGCAGGAGGTGGCGGAAGATCAGCCGGAGGTGGCCGGCCCCACCGGCGACCGCGGCCTCGAAATAGGGCTTCGAGCGTTCGACCAGCACCACACTGTGCGTGATCCGGGCGTAGAACGGGATGCTGGCAATGCCGATCGCGATCATCGCGTTGGTCAGGCCCACGCCGAGGATGGCGAGACACGCGAGCGCAATGACGATCTCGGTGAAGGAGAAGAGGACGTCGACCAGACGCATCAGCACGCGCTCGGTCCAGCCGGCGGCGTAGCCGGCGATCAGGCCCAAGAGCAGGCCCGCGGTGAGCGAGATGCCGACGGCGATGGTGCCGATCATCAGGGTCAGGCGGGCGCCGTGGACGATGCGCGAGAAGAGGTCGCGGCCGAAATCGTCGGTGCCGAACCAATGGGTGAGCGTCGGCGGCTGGAGGCGGGGGCCGGCCGCCATGCGCAAAGGATCGAAGGGGGCGATCCAGGGGGCGCCGATGGCGGCGATCACCAGTACGGCCACGATGACGAGGCCGATGGCGCCGGACGGGCTCTTGACCAGCGCCCACCAGAAGGAGCCGGTACCGAGATCGGCGGCAGAGGCGCTGACGGGTTCGACCTGGGCCGCCATCAGCCGTACCGGATCCGCGGGTCGAGGAAGGCATAAGCCACGTCGATGATCACCGAGACGCAGACGACGATGGTGGCAAAGAACAGAATAAAGCCCTGGATCAGGGGGTAGTCGCGGGCGAAGACGGCTTCGATCGCGAGCCGGCCCACACCGTTCCAGGCGAAGACGTTCTCGACCACGATCGCCCCGCCCATGAGGTAGGCGAACTGGAAGCCCAAGAGCGCCACGATGGGCACGAGCCCGGCGCGGAGCGCGTGGCGGTAGAGGACGAGGGTCCGGGGCAGGCCCTTGGCATGCGCCGTGCGGACGAAGTCCTGGTCGAAGATGTCGATCATCGCCGAGCGGGTGAGCCTCGCCAGGACCGCGGCATTGGCGAGGCCCAGGGTCAGCGCCGGCAGGATCAGGCTCCTGAGATCGGAGCCGGCGACGGGGAACCAGCCGAGCTGCAGGGCGAAGAAGAAGAGGAGGATGAGGCCGAGCCAGAAATGCGGCATCGAGACGCCGACGATGGCGATCAGCATGGCTCCGACGTCGAGGGCGGTGCCACGATGCAGGGCGGCGAAGAAGCCGAGGCTCATGCCGACGATGACGGCGATCGCGAGGCTCGCGGTGGTCAGCAGCAGGGTCGCCGGAAAGCGGGCGAGGAGGACGTCGAGAACGGGCTGGTTGCCGACGATGGTCCGGCCGAGATCGCCCTCGAGCAGGCGGCCGAGATACATGAAATACTGGATGTGGATCGGCTGATCGAGGCCGAGGGCTGTGCGCGTCGCCTCGATCTGCTCCGGCGTCGACTGGAAGGTGGCGTACATGATCTGCACGGGGTCGCCCGGGACCAGGTGGATCAGGAGCGTGACGGCGATGGTCGCGATCCAGATGGTGATCGCGGCGGCGAACAGGCGCTGGGCGATGAAGCGAAGCATGGGTGGTGGCCGCTAGCCTCGGCCGACCGGATGGCCGGCCGAGACGATCAGCGGTTCAGTCCTTGATCTGGACGTCGGCGAACTGCGGATGGAGGAAGGGGCCGACGACGAAGCCCTCGACCTCGGGCCGGACCGCGAACACCCATTCCCAGCCCGGCGTGTAGAGCCCGACATGGATCGCGTTCTCCATCAGGTACTGGATGACGTCGTGGACCGCTTCGCGCCTGCCCTCGGGGTCGATCGTCGTGCGGGTGAGCTCCAGCATTTCGTCGAGCTCGGGCGAGTTGTAGCCGGAATAGGCACCGGGCGAGTGCCAGAGGGCGTAGAGGATGTCCGGGTCGTACCAGGACCAGGTCATCATGTCGAAGGTGCCGGGGCTCGGGTCGTCCGGGCTCTCGTTCTGCTCGCGGACGCGCGCGTTCATGGTGCCGATGTCCATGATCTCGATCGCGACATCGATGCCGACCTGGGCGAGCTGGGCCTGGAAGATCTCGGCGAGCTTGTGACGGTTGCCGCCGGTCCAGACATACATCGTGGTCTGAAGCGGGTTGTCCGGCCCGTAGCCGAGTTCGGCCAGGAGCTCCATCGCCCGATCGGGGTCGTACTCGTAGCCGAACTGGCGGCAGAACTCCTGGTCGTTGCCGAAGACACCGCGGGCGATCGGGCACCATTCGCGCTGGCTCAGGCCGCCATAGATGATGTCGATCGCCATCTCGGGGTCGGTGGCGTAGGCCACGGCCTGCCGCGCCCGGATGTCGTCGAAGGGTGGCCTCGAGATGGTGAACTCCCAGAACACGTTCTGGCCGGTGTTCTCGGCGACGACGATGTCGAGTTCGCCCGCGGCCTCGATCGCCGGGATGTCGTCGAAGGGCGGCTCGGCGATGTGCACCTCGCCGGTCCGCAGCGCCGCGAGGCGGGTCTGCGCCTCGGGCACGGTCCTGATCAGGAGACGGTCGACATGCGGCGGGCCGTCGTTCTCGAGCGGGCGACCCCAATTGACGTAGTCGGGGTTGGTCTCGAGCGTGATCGTATCGCCCTTGACCCATTCGACCAGCTTGAAGGGGCCGGTGCCGATCGCGGTTTCGCTGCCGAAGGTTTCGGGATCGACCGTGTCGCAGACCATCGACGAGAAGCTGTCGGCGAGGAACGGGATGAAGGCGCCGAAGCGGCTCTCGAGATCGACCCGAAAGGTGAGGTCGTCGATGACCTCCACCGTCTCGATCGGTCCCCAGGCGGTCTGCGTCAGGCTCGCATTGTCGGGGTCGAAGGCGCGGTCGATGGTGAATTTCACGTCCTCGGACGTGAACGGGCTGCCGTCGTGGCAGAGGATGCCGTCGTTGAGCGTGAAGGTGTAGGAGAGGCCGTCCTCGCTCTCTTCGTAGCTGGCCGCCATGTTGGGGCGGGGCGTGCCGTCCATGTCGAAGGCGAGCAGCGTGTCGTAGATCTGGTCCCAGACCTGCATCGAGAGCGTGCTGGTCGCGCGGTGCGGATCGAGCGAGTCGATGTCGCCGTAGCGGGCCCAGATCAGGTCCTGGGCCTGGGCGGATGCCACTGGCGGGGCCAGCATGGCGGTGGCGATGGCCGCGGCGCTGAGCGCGGCTCGCCTGTCGGGTCGGCGCATGACGGACGTCCTCCGGTCTTGGTCGTTCTTGCCGGGCGAGAGCTTGCGCGGCCGATCCGATGCCCGTCAAAGAAATTTCGTTTCTGCAACAACTATTTTCAGTTTTGCGCCTTTTTGCCCGATTGCCGGACGGAATCGGCTGAGCTTCGGTCACACCTCGAGCGGGTGGACCAGCTCGCCCCATTCCTCGTGGATGGTGTCGATCCGCTCGAGCCGGCGGATCGCGGCCTCGCCCAGATAGGCGCCGAGCGAGGCGCAGAGATAGCCCATCAGGCTGACCGCGGCGGTGGTCGAATCGAACATGGCGGTGCCGGTGCTCCGGACCTTCAGGGTCAAGCTGCCATTGCCGCCGGCCAGCGCCGGACCGTCGGTCAGGTAGAGGATGCGGCTGCCGGCAGCGGCCGCCGAGGCCACGATGTTGCGCAAGGAGCGGGTGCGGCGGCCGACGGCAAACGCCAGCATCACGTCGTTGGGCGTGATCGAGGCGAACTCCTCGGGCACCGAGAAGCCGCCCAAGGGGATCATCCGGATGTCGGTCCGGACCTTGATCAGCTGCGAGCGGGCGAAATGGGCCAGCGAATAGTTGTCACCGAAGCCGACGACCCAGAGCTTTTCCGCCTGGGCCAGCAGGCGAACGGCCTGCATGAGCTCGTCCGAGCGCTGCTGCTCGATGGTGGACACCAGGTTCTGCAATTCGGTCTGCAGATGCTGGCCGAGTTCCGGCCGCTTGCCGGCGTGGCGCAGCAGTGCCGGGCCGTAGCGGACCGGGACCGGCTCGGCGCGGGCTTCCCGCAACCCCTTCTGGGCCGCCTTGAAGCTCGGATAGCCGAGCCGCTGGAAGAGCCGGGCGGCCGTGGCCTTGGAGACGCCGGCCCGATCGGCGAGCGTCGTGGCGGAGTTGTCGATCACCGCACGCACGTCCTCGAGCAACAGATCGGCCAAGCGCCGCTCGGCCCGCGGCATGGCGTTGTAGTGCTCGAGCAAGCGCTGCGGCAGCGGCGTGGCGGACGGCATGGCAACGACCTCGTTTCAGTTTCGCTGCAAAGCTGAAACATCGGGCCTCGGACGACAAGCGCAAGGCGGCGGGTCAGGGCCAGGGGGCCGGGGGGATCGGCTGGGCGAGGGTGCGGGCGAGCGTGTCGCGCACTGTCGCGAATTGGCGCGCGTCGAGGCGGGCGAGGTCGAGGGTCAGCCGGCCCGCGGCACTGTCGCGGTCGTCGGTGGGCAGCGCCGGGCGGCCGCCGGCGAGTGCCCAGGCGAGGTCGCGGGCGGTGCAGCCGGCCGTCTCGGGGTCGAGCTCGACGGTGATGCCGGTGGCGCTCGGCTGCAGGCTGAGGCCCGGGTACCCGGCGAGGTGCACGGCGAGCTGCGACCGGCGCTCCTGCAGCAGGGCGGCACGCTCGTCGTCGTCGGCAGCAAGTGCCGCGACCAGGGTGGCCAGGTGATCGGGGGCCGGCAGGCTCAGCCGGCCGGGGCCGCTCGCTCGAGCCGCCGTGGCGCCGGCGACGAGGTCGGCGCGGCCGGCGACGATGCCGAGCGGCGGGCCGGCGAAGGTCGTGACCGCATCGAGCACGACGAGGTCGGCGCCGGCATCGAGCAGCGCTTCCACGGCGGCACTGCCCGGGGCGAGGACGAGCGTCGGGATGCCACGCCGGTGTGCCGTGTGGCGGAAGTCGGGCAGGCCGAGCAGAGACGCTGCTGCCAGCCGGTCGTCGGCGACCCAGAGGGCGGCCGCCGTTTCAGCCGTCAGCGCCGCCTCGACGTCGTCGCGGCTGGTCCGATCGACACTGCCGACCGCACGAGGCACCGCACCGGCGAGCGGCAGCAGGGCGCGGAGTGGGCCCGCGATCTCGATATCGTGCGCCGCGAGGAAGGCGATCGGGCGCCCGCCTGGTCGCACGGCCATGGCGGCGAGGAGCACCGCCCCGGCGAAACCGTGGGCGAGCGTTGCGGCCTCGGCGCCGAGCGTTCCCGCCACCGCGGCCCCCGCATCCGCGAGCAGCGGCTCGGTGGCGAGGCCGCGGCTGATCGCCGGTGCCAGATCGATCACCTCTCGCATGGTTGCTCCCGAGCTGCGGTCCGGTTCGGCCGTTGCCAGCTTCCGGCGCAGAGCTTAAGCCGCCGGGGCTGCCGGGCAAGCCGCAGTCTCCACGCTCAGCCATCGGCGTTGTCTCACCATGCTGCTGCATTCCCTGCGCGGGTTGACGGCGACCCCGCTGACCCGGGCCGTCGCCCTCCTGTTTCTCGCCAACGGCTTTGCCCTGGCCAATTGGTTCAGCCGGATCCCGGCGGTCAAGGAGAGCCTGGCCCTCGGCGACGGGGCGTTGGGCTTGGCCCTTTTGGGAATGCCCCTGGGCTCGGCCCTGGTGCTGCCGTTCAGCGGCCGGCTGATCGGCCGGGTCGGGGCCGGCCGGCTGGCGCTGGTGACCGGGATCGCCACGGCGGTCACGGCGGCCTTGCCGGGCTTCGCCCCGGGATTCTGGAGCCTCGCCGTCGGCCTCTTGCTGCTCGGCGTGGCCAACGGGGCGATGGACGTCTCGATGAACGCCAAGGCGGCGGCGGTCGAGCGGGTGACGGGCTACAGCATCATGTCCGCCTTTCACGGCATGTGGGCGGTGGGCTTCTTTCTCGGCAGCACGACCGGCAGCCTGTTCGCCGGCCTGGCGATCGGGCCGGCACTGCACCTGCCGCTCGCCGCCGCCCTCGGGATCGGTGCGCTTTGCCGGCTGCGCCCGGTGCTCGCCGACAAGCCGGCGGTGCGGCCGGCGAGCGATCCGGTGCTGGCGCTGCCGCACGGGCCGCTCTGGCCACTGGCGCTGATCGCCGCTGCCTCGTTTCTCGCCGAAGGGTCGGCCGGGGACTGGAGTGCCGTCTATCTGGCAACGGTGGTGGGTGCTTCGCCCGGCGTCTCGGCCCTGGCCCTGAGCGGCTTCTCGCTCGGCATGGTCGTGATGCGCTTCTTCGCCGATGCCTTGGGCACGCGCTTCGGCGATCTCGCCTTGTTGCGCTCGGGCGCGGCCTTCGCCGGGGGCGGGATGACGCTCGGGCTCGTCTGGCCGACCGCACCGGTCGCGATCTTCGGCTTTGTCGCGGTCGGCATGGGCTTTGCGGCGGTCGTCCCCATCGCCTTTCGCCGGGCCGCCAATCTCGACGGCGTCGAGCCCGGGGTCGGGGTGGCCGCCGTGGCGACCGTGGCCTATACCGGCTTTCTCGCCGGGCCGCCCTTGATCGGTCTGGTGGCGGAGGTGATCGGCTTGCGCTTTGCCATGGCGATCGTCCCGCTCCTCGCCTTCGCGGTTGCCGGGCTGGCGGTGACGCTGCGCTCGGGCGCGGCCAGACGTTAGTTGGTTCGGGGGACACATGCCGTGATCAGCCTGTGGCACTCGGCCGGATCGAGGCGCTGCCGTGCCGAGGGGCGGCGGGGCGCTTCCCCCGGCTGTCGACGTCCTCGACGACACAGATCCTCGATCGCGTCATCTGTCTCCGAACGAGGGCCTTGCGTCCTCAGCTATTCGCCCACCGCCTGTTCGGCGATCGCGGTCTGGATCTCTTGCAGCTCCGCCGCCAAGGTCTTCAGGGCCTCGCCGCCGTCCTCGTAGGGCGCGAAGACGAAGCTCGCGGTCTTGTAGGAAAGCGTCGCCGTGCCGTCGGTGTTCTCGGTGATGTAGAAGCGCAACGGTGCTTCGTAGCCGGCGGCGATACTGGCGTCGAGCATGCGGATAGCGAAGTTCGGCGCGAAGGCGTGGACGACCATGTTGCCCGGGATTTCCTGGCCCAGATTCCGTGCGCCTACCGTGGCGCTCGCCGCCGAGAGCTTGTTCAAGGGGCTCGCCTCGATCGCTGCGTCGAGCCGCTCGACCAGGACGGGATAGGCATGCTCGCTCGGGTGGATGGCGAAGCCGTCGAGCTCGGCCGGCATCTCGGCCCGGGCCGTGCCGGCAAAAAGCACGATGGCGGCGATCAAAACAGGTCGCATCAGTGGTCTCCTGCTTATGGATCGCCCGTGGGTAGCGAAGTCCGGGCCGCAGGGCCATGCCCGGGCCGTTCACAGGAAGGTGACCAGCGCTTCAGCCGCGCGCGTCCTCGAGGATCATCGCCGCTGCCTTCTCGCCGATCATCAGAGTGGGGCCGTTGGTGTTGCCGGAGACGACGGTCGGCATGATCGCGGCATCGGCGACCCGAAGGCCGCGGATGCCGTGCACGCGGAGCCGGGCGTCGACGACAGCCTGCGCGTCGCTGGCGGGCCCCATCTTGCAGGTGCCGGCCGGGTGGAAGATCGTCCCGCCGGTGGCGCGGATGAAGGCCATGAGCTCGTCGTCGCTCGCGACGCCGGCCCCCGGCAGCATCTCCTCGGCCAGGTAGGGCTGCATCGGGGCCTGGTGCATCACCCGGCGGATCAGCTTCAGGCCATCGAGCATCGTCCGCCGGTCGGTCTCGGTTGCGAGATAGTTGGCGCGGATGACCGGCGGGTCGGTGGGCTCGGTGGAACGCAGCCTCAGCTCGCCGCGGCTCTCCGGGCGGAGCTGGCAGACCGAGACGGTGTAGCCCGAAAAAGGGTGGAGGCCCGTTCCCGGCTTGTCGGCGCTGAACGGGATGACGTGGAACTGGACGTCCGGGCTCGCGGCCTCTTCCCTGGTTTGCCAGAAAAGCGTGACGAGGCCGGCGCCGACGGTGAGTGGTCCGGTCTTGAACAGCGCCCATTGCAGACCGGCGAGGCCGCGCTTCAGCACGCTGTTGCTGACGTCGTTGAGGGTCACGGGCAGCGGCGAGCGCCAGATGGTGCGCGCCTGCAAATGGTCCTGCAGGTTCCGGCCGACGCCCTCGAGGTCGTGCTCGGGCGTGATTCCAAGTGCCTGGAGCGCCTCGCCGGGGCCGATGCCGGAGAGCAGGAGGAGCTGCGGCGACTGGATCGCACCGGCGGCGAGGATCACCTCGGCGGCAGCCTCCACGCTGTGCTCGCGCTCGTCCTGCCGGTAGTCGACGCCCACCGCCCGGTTGCCGTCGAGGCGGACGCGGCGGGCGAGGCAGCCGGTGCGGATCTCGAGGTTGGCGCGGCTTTCCGCCTCGCGGAGATAGGCGACGGCGGCACTGCAGCGCTTGCCGCCCTTGACGGTGAGCTGAAAGTAGCCGCAGCCGGCTTGCTCGGCACCGTTGTAGTCCGGGTTCTCGGGGATGCCGGCGGCGGCGGCGGCGGCGATGAAGGCATCGCTCAGCCGCGATCTGTAGATCGGCGGGCTGACGGCGAGGGGGCCGCCCCGGCCGCGGAGCGCCGGGTCGCCGATCGGGGTGTCCTCGATCGCCTTGAAGACCGGCAGGACGTCCTCCCAGGACCAGCCCGGATTGCCGAGCTGGCGCCAGTGGTCGTAGTCCTCGGGCTGGCCGCGGACATAGACGAGGCCGTTGATCGAGGACGAACCGCCGAGCACTCGGCCCCGCGGCCAGGGGATCTGCCGGCCGTCGAGTTCCGGCTCGGGCTCGGTCAGGAAGGTCACGGCCGTCGCCGGGTTGTAGATCGTCCGGTAGTAGCCGATCGGCACGTGGATCCAGGGATTGCTGTCCCGGGGCCCGGCCTCGAGCAGCAGGACGCGGGTGCCGGGGTCGGCCGAGAGGCGGTTGGCGAGCACGCAGCCGGCGGAGCCGGCACCGACGATCACGTAGTCGAAGCGCTCGCTCATGCCTCGGGCGGCTGCTCGAGACTGGCGCCGTGCCGGACCAGCCACTCGGCGAGGCCGGCGGCGAAACTGCGGGCGACGAAGAGCTCGAAACGTTCGGCGCTCGGCGCATGGACCATGAGCGCGATGCCGGCGAGACCGGTCTGCGCCATGGCTCCCGCTGGAAAAGCGCTCGGGTGGAGGTCGAGGTCGAGGCCCTTTTGCAAAAGGTCGCGGGCCCCCTGCCCTTCGAGCCCGAGCACGACGCGGCCGTGGCTCTGGTCGATCGCCGCCGCGTGCCCGGCGAGGCGGGCCCTGGCCTCGACGGCGATGCTGCCGCTGCGCCCCTCGGCGTCCTCCGTGACGATCAGCCAGTCGCGCGGCCTCAGGCAGAAGACCCGCACGGTTTCGACGCTGGCCGCCACATCGGCTCGATCGGGCAGGTCGACCCCGAGGATGCGGGCGGTCTCGCGCTCGTGGCCGGGCCGGGCGATCACCTGGATCAGACAGAGATCGCGCCGCTCGTGGAGCCGCACCCGGCCCTGGCCGGTGGCAAGGGTGCGGGTGGCGACGAGGGCGGCACGGTCCTTCAGGGGTTCAGCCACGCAGCCGCGCTCCTTCGGGATCGACGAAGCAGGGCGAACAGACCTTGACCGCCACCCGCTCTTTTTTCAGCGGGAAGACGGCGGCGATGGTTTCGCCGTGGCGCTCGCTGCCGCGGACGAGGAAGCCCAGCGCAACAGAACAGCCTTCGCCGGGGCTGAAGGCGACCGAGGTGACGTGGCCCTCGTCGTTGGCCTGGACAGCTTCATGTCCTTGCGCAACCAGATGCGCGCCGGCGCGCAGCCGGTCCTTCGGCCGCAACGCCCTGAGGCCGACGAGGACCGGGCGGCCCGGGTCCTTCAGGCCCTCGCGGTCCCTGAGGGCATGGCCGATATGCGGCTTCTTGCGGCTCTGCATCCGGCCGAGGCCGAGATCGGCAGGGGTCGTCCGGCCGTCGAGCTCGGGCCCGGCGACATGCCCCTTCTCGATCCGCATGGTGCCCATGGCCTCGAGGCCGTATGGGGTGACCCCCAGTGGTTCGCCCGCCCTCATCAGCCGCTCGTAGAGATCGGCCGCACAGCCCGCCGGCACGTAGATCTCGAAGGCGCGTTCGCCCGAGAAGCTGATCCGGGCGATCCGGCAGACCACTCCACCAACCCGGCCCTCGGCCACGGCCATGAAGGGGAACGCCTGGTCGGAGAGATCCGGCTGGCTGACGATCTTCTGCAGCAGTTCGCGCGAGCGGGGACCGGCGACGGCGACCCCGGCCCACTGCTCGCTGACCGAGGCACAGGCGACGTCGAGTTCGGGCCAGTAGACCTGGTGGTAGAGCTCGATATGGCTCATTACGGCGGCGGCGTTGGCGGTGGTCGTGGTCAGCATGAAGTGCTCCGGCGTGAAGCACCAGACCGTGCCGTCGTCCATGACCATGCCGTCTTCCCGGAGCATCAGCCCGTAGCGGGCCCGGCCGGGCTGCAGCGTGGCGAAGCCGTTGCAGTAGAGGCGCTCGATCAAGGTCCGCGCGTCCGGGCCGATCAGCTCGATCTTGCCCAAGGGTGTGGTGTCGGCGATCCCGACCTTCGAGCGGACCGTCTCGACCTCGCGTATCGTGGCCGCTGCCATGTCCTCGTCGGCTTTCGCGAAGTAGCGGGCGCGCAGCCAGAGCCCGGTCTCGAAGAAGACCGCACCGCGCTTGGCCTGGACGTCGTGCAGCGGGGTCTTGCGGGTGGGGGCGAAGTCGTGGCCCTTGTGGTGGTGCGCCAGGGCACCGATCGCCACGGGCGTGTAGGGCGGGCGATAGCCGGTCGTGCCGATCTCGGCCATCGGCTGCTGCAGCAGTTCGGCGAGGACGCCGTGGCCGACGACACCGGTCGACTTGCCCTGGTCGGTCGCCATGCCGTGCGTGGTGTAGCGCTTGGCGTGCTCGACGCTCCGGTAGCCCTCGCGGACGGCGAGCGCCAGATCGGCCACCGTCACGTCGTTCTGCAGATCGACGAAGGCCTTGCCGTCCGCGGCACCCGCGACGGCGAAGCAGGGGGTGATGCGGTAGGACCCGCTCTCCTGGAGCTTCGGCAGGGTCGGGGTCCTGGCGTCGAAGCCGAGCCGGCGGCAGAGATCGACCGCGTCGTTGAGCCCGTCGGCTAGGCAGTTCTCCAGCTCGAAACGGCCGGCGGCGGCGCCCACGACAGTGATGTCGCCGGCCTCGGGCGGCGGCAGGAAGGCCTGCAGATGCGGATCCCAGTGCGGCCGGAAGCCCAGGTGTGCGGTGAGGTGCAGGGTCGGGTTCCAGCCGCCGCCGAGCAGCAGCTGGTCGCAAGGGATGTCGCGCTTGCCGCCGACATCGTCGGCGAGGACCACCGCTTCGACCCGCCCGCGGCCGTGGGCTGCCGCGATTTCACTGTGCCAATAGAGCTGCACGCCCGCGTCGTGCAGCGCCACGACCGTGTCGTTGTCGACGCGCGGGCCCGGGTCGACCAGGGCCTGGACCGCGACCCCGGCGCGCAGCAGCTCGAGCGCGGTCGTGTAGCCCGACGGGTTGTTGGTGAAGACCACGGGCCGCATGCCGCCGACGACGGCGTGCTCGTGCAGATAGCCCCTGGCCGCGGAAGCCAGCATCACGCCCGGCAGGTCGTTGCCGGGGAGTGCGATGCCGCGCTCGATCGCCCCTGTGGCGAGGATCGTGGCGCGGGTCCGGATCTGCCAGTAGCGCTGGCGCGGCAGCTCGCCCGTGGTCCCGGGCGGCAGCTGATCGGCCACCCGCTCGGCCGCCGCCATGGTGCCGTGGTCGTAGGCACCGAAGACCGTGGTGCGCGGCAGCAGCTGGACGTTGGGCAGGCTCGTCAGCTCCTGCAGCGTCGCCTCGAGCCAGAGGCTCGCGGCACTGCCGTCGATGGCCCGGGCGGCGTGGCGCAGCCGGCCGCCCATGGCCGGCATCTCGTCGGCGAGGATCACCCGGGCACCCGCCCGGCCGGCGACGAGCGCCGCCATCAGCCCGGCCGGGCCGGCGCCCACCACCAGGATATCCGCGAAGGCGTGCGTCTTCTCGTAGTGGTCGGGGTCGGGCTCGTGCGAGGCGCGGCCGAGGCCTGCCGCCCGGCGGATCAGCTTTTCGTAGACGGCGGTCCAGGCCTTTGCCGGCCACTTGAAGGTCTTGTAGTAGAAGCCGGCAGGGAGAAAGCGGGCCGCCCGGCTGTTGATCGACAAGAGATCGAGGTCGAGCGACGGCCAGCGGTTCTGCGAGCGGGCCTCGAGCCCGGCCACGAGCTCGACCATGGTCGCCTGGATGTTGGGCAGCGTCCGTGCCCCCTGCCCGAGTGTGACGAGCGCGTTGGGCTCCTCCACCCCGAAGCCCACGATGCCGCGCGGGCGATGATACTTGAAGCTGCGGCCGACCAGCCGGATGCCGTTGGCGAGAAGGGCCGAGGCCAGCGTATCGCCGGGGTGGCCCTCGAGCGTCTTGCCGTCGAAGGTGAACGGCAGTGTGGTGGTCCGGTCGATCCGGCCGCCTTCGGCGAGGCGCTGCGGGCCGGAGGTCATCGGCGGCCGGCCCCGCTCGCGAGCTCGACCTTCAGCACGGCGTGCGTCGTCGTATCGCGGGTGACGACCAGCCAGCTGCGGCAGCCCTGGACGTGCTGCCAGAGCTCTTGGACCGGGCCCGCCGGGTTGCTCCGGAAGTAGACGAAATCGACCCAGGCGGCCTCCGGCGCATCGTCTGCCGGGCGCGCTGGCGGGGCGTTGCCGAGGCAGCTGAACTCGGCGATGCCGCGAGCGCCGCAACAGGGGCAGGTGATCCGCATCGTGCTGCTGCCCTCAATGCAGGTTCGGCCGCGGACCGGCGCCGCGCTCGTCGATGACCCGCCCCCGGGCGAAGCGGTCGAGGCGCATCGCCTCGTTGAGCGGGTGCGGTGCGTCGTTGGCGATGGTGTGCGCCAGGCACCAGCCCGAGGCCGGGGTCGCCTTGAAGCCGCCGTAGCACCAGCCGCCGGTCATGTAGAGATTGTCGAGCGGCAGCTTGCCGATGATCGGGCTGCCGTCCGGGGTCATGTCCATGACGCCACCCCAGGAGCGGAGCAGGCGCACCCGGCCGAGGGCGGGAAAGAGCGCCACCGCCGCCGCAGCGACGTGCTCGACGACGGGCAGGTTGCCACGCTGGGCGTAGGACGCGTAGCCGTCGATGTCACCGCCGAAGACGAGCCCGCCCTTGTCGGACTGGCTGATGTAGAAATGCCCCGCCCCGAAAGTGACGACCGTGTCGAGCCAGGGCTTCAGCCCTTCGCTGACGAAGGCCTGCAGCACGTGGCTCTCGATCGGCAGGCGCAGGCCGGCCATCTCGGCGAGCAGCGAGCTCGAGCCGGCAACCGCGAGGCCGACCTTGCCGGCGCCGATGCGGCCGCGCGTGGTCTCGACCTCGGTGATCCGGTCGCGATCGCGGACGAAGCCCTTGACCTCGCAGTTCTGGATGATGTCGACGCCGAGCGCCGAGGCCGCCCGGGCGTAGCCCCAGGCCACCGCATCGTGGCGGGCGGTGCCGGCGCGGCGCTGCAGCAGGCCGCCGGTGATCGGAAAGCGGGCGTTGGTGAAGTCGAGGCCCTTCACCTTGCGGCGGACCTGGCGCGCATCGAGGAGTTCGGCATCCGTGCCCATCATCAGCATGGCGTTGCCGCGCCGGGCAAAGACGTCGCGCTGGGCGTCGGAGTGGCACAAATTCAACACGCCGCGCTGGCTGAACATGACGTTGAAGTCGAGCTCGCGGCTCAAACCCTCCCAGAGCTTCAGGCTGTGCTCGTAGAAGGGCTCGTTGCCGGGGAGCAGGTAGTTGGAGCGGACGATGGTGGTGTTCCGCCCGGTATTGCCGCCACCGAGCCAGCCCTTCTCGAGGACCGCGACGTCGGTGATCCCGTGCAGTTTCGCGAGGTAATAGGCGGTTGCGAGCCCATGCCCCCCGCCGCCGACGATCACGACGTCGTAGCGGTGCTCGGGCACCGCATCGCGCCAGGCGGCCTGCCAGCCCTGCTGCCCGGCGAGGCCCTCTTTCAGCACATTGACGATCGAATAGCGCAACGCCCCTCCTCCTTCGCCCCTGCCTAGCGCAAGGGCGAGTGGCGGGAAAGCGGCAGTGCTGGACGCAGCGGCGAAGTGTGGCGGGCGTGGCCTCTCTCGGCGCCCCCCTCGTCATCGGCAGCCGCATCGCCATGTCCGGACGAGGTTGCCGATGCAGAGGAGTTCCGTTCGTCATGGCCCGTTGCGCGCTGCTCGCCCTCGCCGTCCTGCTCGTCGCCGCTGCGCCCGATGCGCTGGGGACCGAGCGCGTCGACGTCACCAGCGAGGCGCATTCGGCCTTCATCGAAGGCCTTCCCGAGGCCAGGGCAGCGGTGCAGGCCGAACAGGCGCACGACCTCGAGCACGGGGTGGTGGCGGAGGTGCACCAGGCGAACGCGGCGATCGTCCAGTTCCTCGGCGACAGCTGGCTGGCGCTGGCGGCGGTCTGGCCCGCCGACCATTTCGGCGCGGCCAGCCATGCCGACTACCTCGACACCTTCACGCTCTCGCGGATCGCGTTCTATCGGGCGATCAACACCTTTCCGGGCGAAGACGCCGACCCCGTCCTGCTCGGCAGGCTCATCGGCAACCGGTTGGTCGAGGATCTCGACCAGTTCGTCGCCGACACCGCAACGGCCCAGCTCGCCCGGCACGACCCGGTGTTGTCGCTGGAGTGGCTGAGCCGATGGCAGGAGGCGACGCGCTGAGCCGGCGGGCGTGGAAAAAAGACTCCTGACACCATTTTGGCGGTGCGCGACCAGCGGCAGGCGCTTTGCCGGCCGAGCGTGCGCTGCTCGTCGAGTCAGGCTCGTGGAAAAAAGACTCCTGACACCATTTTGGCCTACGGGAAGTCGAGGCTGGCGATTCGATCCGGCGGAGCTCGTGCCCGGCCGCCCCGGCCCTCTCGGCATAGGCGCCGGCCGAGGCGTGGTCGAGATGCCCGCCGGCCGGATCGGGGTGGCCCTGGATCAGCGTGATCCGGCGCATCGTCCGCTCTCCGCTCGAACGAATGCCTTGCCGATGCCGGCGAAGCGCTGGCGGTAGCGGGTGGGGGTCACCCCGGTCTGCCGCTTGAACAGGCGACGAAAGAAGCTGGTGTCCGCGTAGCCGACGCTGCAGCCGATGGCATCGACCGGCTCGGCCGTGGTTTCCAGGAGCTCCTTGGCCTCCTCGATCCTGAGCCGCTGGACGTAGTCGAGCGGCGCGTGGCCGGTGGCCGCCTTGAAGCGGCGGGTGAAGCTCTTCTCGGAAAGGCCCGTGCGCTCGACCAGACGGGCGACGATGTCGGGCTCCGCATAAGCCTCGGCCAACCAGTCCTGGCAAAGGGCGATCACCCGGTCCTCGTGGCGGCGCGGGCGGCGCAGTGCGGCATAGAGCAGCTGGCCTTCGCTGCGGTCGCCGAAGATGTAGATCTTGGCCAGGCGCACGGCCTCGGCCGGGCCGACGAAGCGGGCGACCAGCCAGAGCATCAGGTCCTCCCACGAGGCGGCACCGCCGGCGGTGACCAGCCGCTCCTCGGCATCGGCGATGCAAAGAATCCGCTCGGGCCGCCAGCCGACCTTCGGGAAGTGGCGGGCATAGCCCTCGGCGAAAGCCCAGTGGGTCGTCGCCTCCTTGCCGTCGAGCAGGCCGGCATCGGCGAGCAGCACCGAGCCCGAGCAGATCGAAGCGACGACGGCCCCTTCGGCGTAGCGGTCGGCGAGCCAGGCGGTCACCTCGGGCCAGCGGCCGCGGTGGTCGGCGTCGGGAGCGATGGTGAGGTCGGTGACCAGCACGATGTCGAAGCGCTGGTTGCCGGCGAAGGTGGTCGAGGGCTTCACCCAGGCACCGCCGGCACAGCCGAAGGGCTCGGCCGTGACGGCGACGACGGCGACATCGAAGCGGGGCTCGGCGGGCGCGTTGCCGGTGACCATGCCCCAGACCGGGCCCACCGCCTCGAGCACCTCCTTCAGCCCGAAGAGCACGTAGGCGGTGCTCTCGGGCAGGGCGACGATGGCGACGGCGAGCCGGCCGGACGGTGCAGAACCCTGTCCGATCTGCCCCGTTTCGGGCGCTTTCGCCGCTACCGGGCGAGCCGCAGCGCGATCATCCTCTGCCGATCGTCGAACCTTCGGCTTTGTGGAGACACGACCCATGACCGACCTCTCGCCTCCCCTTCCCGCTTTCGATCCGGCTGCCGCCGACAGCTTCACCGAGCGCTTCGTCGAGATGCTCAACGGCGGGGCCGTCGCCGTGATGGTTGCGGTCGGCCACCGCACGCGTCTCTTCGACACCATGGCGGCCCTGCCGCCGGCGACCAGCCGAGAGATCGCCGAGGCGGGCGGGCTCGCCGAGCGCTACGTGCGCGAATGGCTCGCCTGCATGGTCACCGGCCGGATCGTCGTTTATGACCCCGTCGCCGCAACCTATCACCTGCCGCCGGAGCATGCGGCGATTTTGACGCGGGATGCGCCGTTGGGCAATTTCGCCGTGCCGGCCCGCTTCGTGGCGCAGATGGGTGCGGTGCAGGATCTCGTGGTCGACTGCCTCGAGACGGGTAGTGGGACCAGCTACGACCAGTATCCCTGTTTTCACGAGGTGATGGCCGAGGATTCGGGGCAGACCGTGGTGCCGCAGCTGTTCGACACGCTGTTGCCGCTGGCACCCGGCCTGCTCGAGCGGCTCGAGCGCGGCATCGACGTCCTCGATGCGGGCTGCGGCCGTGGCCAGGCGCTGCTCGCCATGGCCGAGCGGTTCCCAAAGAGCCGCTTTCTCGGGCTCGATCTCTGTGCCGATGCGATCGCGCATGCGCGTGACCAGGCGGCGGCGCGCGGTCTCGACACTATCGCCTTCGAGACGGTGGACCTCAGCCGCTACGCGGCCACCGACGCCTTCGACCTCGTCACCTCGTTCGACGCGGTGCACGACCAGAAGGACCCGGCGGGGCTCGTTCGCACGCTGCATCGCGCCCTCCGGCCGGGCGGCGTCTACTTCATGCAGGACATCGGTGGTTCGGCCAGGCTCGAGAACAATCTCGACTTCCCACTCGCCCCGTTGCTCTACGCCATCTCGACCGCACACTGCACCCCGGTCTCGATCGGCCAGGGCGGACCCGGGCTCGGCACGATGTGGGGCTGGGAGACGGCGCTGGCCTGCCTCGAGGCAGCGGGCTTCACCGAGGTCACCAAGCACGTCCTGCCGCACGACCCGATGAACGTCTGGTTCATCGCGCAGAAGGGCTGAACCGCGTCACGCCTTGACCCCTGCCCCCGGCAGCTTTTCGGCCGTGGCATCCAAGGGCCAGCGGGCGCGGGCGGGGGTGTCGAGGTCGTCGGTGAGGCCCAGTGCCAGCCGTTCGAGGCCGGCCCAGGCGACCATCACGCCGTTGTCGCCGCAAAGAGCGAGGGGCGGCAGGACCAGGCGGGTCCCCTCGGCTGTCGCCACCTTCTCGAGGCGGCTGCGGATCGTTCGGTTGGCGGCGACACCGCCGGCGACGACCAGGGTCCGGGCGGCGGGGTGGTTGCCCAGGCCGCGGAGCGCGTTCGCGGTGCGGTCGGCGAGACAGTCGGCGACGGCCGCCTGAAAGCTGGCGGCGAGGTCACGGACGAAGGCCGCATCGGTGTGCGGTGCCCGGAGGATCGTCTGGCGAACGGCGGTCTTCAGGCCCGAGAAGGAGAAATTGGCCGATTTTTGCCCGGTGAGTGGCCGGGGGAGTGCAAAGCGGCCGGGATCGCCGCCGGCGGCCGCAGCCTCGACCAGCGGGCCACCCGGATGGCCGAGGCCCAGCATCTTCGCCACCTTGTCGAAGGCCTCGCCCACCGCGTCGTCGATGGTCGAGCCCAGCCGCCGGTAGTCGCCGACGCCGTTCACCACGAGGAGTTGGCAGTGGCCGCCGGAAACGAGCAGCAGGCTGTAGGGAAAGGCGAGGCGGTCGGTGAAGCGAGCGGTCAAAGCGTGCGCTTCGAGGTGGTTGACGGCAACGAGCGGCAGGCCGGTGGCGAGGCAGATCATCTTGGCGGTGACCAGGCCGACCAGCAGCCCGCCGATCAGCCCGGGACCGGCGGTGCAGGCGACGGCGTCGAGGTCGGCAAAGCCGAGGCCGGCCTCGTCCATCGCCTGCGCGGTCAGCCGGTCGAGCCGTTCGAGGTGGGCGCGGGCGGCGATCTCGGGGACGACACCGCCATAGAGCCGGTGCGCGTCGACCTGACTGAACAGGACGTGCGTGCGCACGCGGCGCGCGTCGTCGACGATGGCGACCGCGGTCTCGTCGCAGCTCGTCTCGATCCCGAGAACGACCGGCATTTGAGTTGCGCGTCCACTCTGCTAGGGGAGGCCCGTTCGTTGGCTGGCACGTGATGGATAAGATGACGAAGCGAGGCAAGCTCAAGATCGGCACCCGTGGCTCGCCGCTGGCCCTGGCCCAGGCGGAGATGACGAGGCAGGCCCTGGCCGAGGCGCGGCCCGAGCAGCTCGCCGTGCCGCTCGACGCGACCGAGATCGTCGTCATCAAGACGACCGGCGATCACGTGCTCGACCGGCCGCTCGCCGAGATCGGCGGCAAGGGCCTCTTCACCAAGGAGATCGAGGAGGCACTGCTCGACGGGCGGATCGACCTCGCCGTGCATTCGATGAAGGACATGCCGACCGAGCTGCCGGCGGGCCTCGTCATCCCCGCCCTGCTGCCGCGCGAGGATCCGCGCGATGTGCTCATCCTGGGTGAAACTCTCGCCGCGACCTGCGCGTCGGTGGCCGAGCTGCCGCAGGGGGCGCGGATCGGCACCGCCTCGCTGCGCCGGATGGCCCAGCTCAAGGCGCAGCGCCCGGATCTGGTGATCGACACGCTGCGCGGCCAGGTGGGCACCCGGCTCAAGCGGATCGAGGAGGGTCGGTTCGACGGCACGCTCTTGGCCCTCGCCGGTCTGAAGCGGCTGGGCATGGCGGACCGGGCGACCGTCGTCCTGGGCATCAAGGAGATGCTGCCGGCGATCGCCCAGGGGGCCATCGGCATCGAATGCCGGGCCGACGACGACGCGATGCTGGAGCGCCTGGCGGCGATCGGCTGCCGGGCGACCAAGGCCTGCGTCGATGCGGAACGCGCGGCGCTGGCCGCCCTCGACGGCTCCTGCCGCACGCCGATCGCGGGCCTGGCCGGGCTCGACGGCGAGAAGCTGCTGCTCTCCGTGCTGATCGCCCGGCCCGACGGCAGCGAGGTGCATCGCGAGACGGGCGAGGCGCATGTCGATGCGGGCCCGGCCCTCGGCACCGAGCTCGGCAGCCGGCTCAAGGCCCTGGGCGGACCCGGCTTCTTCGTCCACTGAAGCCAGGGCAGTGCGCGTCCTGGTCACCCGCCCGGAACCGCAGGCGACGGCGACGGCGGCCCTGCTCGAGGCGCGCGGTCACGTGGTGCACAAGGCACCAATGGCGCGGATCGAGCGGCTCGCCCCGCCGCTGCCCCCTGCCGAGGCCGTGGACGCGGTGCTCTTGACCAGTGCGAACGCCGCCTTCGCGTTGCCGCCCTATGCCGCGCTGCCGGTTTATGCGGTGGGTGCGGCGACGGCCCGGGCCGCACGGGCGCAGGGTGCGGCCACCGTGACGACGGCCGCCGGCGATTGGCGCAGCCTGGCCGAGCTCTTGGCCGGGCCCGCGGGGCCGCGGCCGGGTGCCCGGCTGCTGCATCTCTCGGGTGCAGAGATCCGGGGCGATCTCGCCGGTGCGGCGGCAGCCGCCGGGTGCACGGTCGAACGCCGGATCGTCTATGCCGCCCGGGCGATACCCTGGCTCGAGCCGGGCGTTCGAGCCCTGTTGGCGGCCGCGGCGCTCGATGCCGTGCTCTTCTTCTCGCCGGCGCATGCCGCGACCTGGCGCCGGCAGATCGAGCGGGCGGCGGCCGGGTGCCTCCTCTTCCCGCTGCGTGCCGTCGCGCTGAGCGAGGCCGTGGCCGAGCCGCTTCGTGCCTTGCCCTGGCGCCGCGTGGCGGTGGCTGCGGCACCCGAGGTCGCGCGGCTGATCGACCGCCTTGAAGCACTGACGTGAAGGTGGTAGCCCGTTGCCGACAGGGCGGACGCGGTCGGCGACGGCGGGACGCGAAGACCGCCGCCACGGCCAGCGTGCCGCCCTTCAGCGATTGTCGGGTCGGGTTGCACGGCTGCGCCGACCAGGAGTGGGGAGAGCAGCGTCGATGTCGCAAGGCCGACCGAGCAATCCGTCCAAAGGGACGCCGCGGCCGGGTGAACCGTCACGCCCCGAGGGCAGCCGAGCGCCCGAGGCGAGCCAGACGCCCGAGCCGACGACGCCGACCGGTGCCCAGGGCGGCGCGGCACCGACCGGCAGTCAGCCGTCGGCAGCGCCGGGCCAGCCTTCGACCAAGCCCGCAGCCGCCCCCGGTCAGCCGCCGGCCACCAAACCCGCCCTGAGCACGCCCCCCGAGAGCAAACCCGCCGAGAGCAAACCGGGTGACGGCAAGCCGAGTGCGGGAACGCCGCCCGGTGGCCGGCCGACGACGCCGGGCGCCGGAGGCGGACAAGGCGGCGGCACGGGGCCCAGTAGCACGGGACCCAGTAGCACGGGGCCGGGCGGTACGGGCTCGGGTGGCCGGACACCGCCGCCGGCTGCAGCCCCGCCGGCAAAGGGAGGTGGTGGCGGCTGGGTCGCGGGGATCATCGGTGGTGTCGTGGGCGCGGTCCTCGCCGTCTTCGGCGCGCCTTTCGTGCAAGGTCCGCCGCCGCTCGCCCCGGAAGCCGAATCCCGCCTCGCGGCGATCGAATCGCTCTCTGACAACCTCGAGCCCACGGTGCGCACCGCGGTCGAGGAAGCGGTCGCCGAGGTGCCGTCGCGCGACGGTGCTGCGATCGCGGCACTCGCCGAGGAGGTCGAAGCCCTCACGTCGACGACCTCCGCCTTGGACGCGCGACTGACCGAGGTCGCCGGGCAGGTCGAGACCCTCGGCAGCGAGATCGAACAGCAGCTCGGCGAGGCCGGTGCGGAGGTCGATCGGATGATCGAGGAGACACGCACGGCGGCGAGCGAGGAAGTGAATGCCGCGCAGGCGGCGCTCGGCGGCGAGGTCGAGACGTTGCGCGGTCAGCTCACGGCAGCCGAGGCCGAGGTGGCGTCTCTTCAGGACGAGGTTGCGGCGCTGAACCAGGCGCGCCGCCGGGCGGCCGCTGCAGCCCTCCTGGTCCGCGACATCGACCGGTCGATCGAGAACGGGTCGTCGTTCGCCGAGCCGCTCGACCGGCTGCTGCCGATGGCCGCCGACGACGCCACCTTGACGTCGACGCTCGAAGAGCTTCGCGGTTATGCGCAAAGCGGCGTGCCGACGATGCAGACGCTGCGTGACGGTCTCCTCGCGCTGGCCGAGACCGAGGCGCCGCCCGAGGTTGCGGGCTCCGAGTTCCTCGGTCGGACGGTCCAGAACCTCTACGGGCTCGTGCAAGTGCGCTCGAAGGAGGACGAGGGTGCGATCGCGATGGGCCTGCTCGCCGATGCCGACGCGGCGTTGCGCGCCGGCGATCTGACGACCGCGATCCGACGGGTGGAAGACGCCGCGGCGGCCCCGGACGGGGTCGACGCCGATCTCGCCGCGGACTGGCTCGCCGACGCGCGGGCGCGCCTTGCCGCGGTCGAAGCCCAGGCGCAGCTCGATGCGCATATTCGTGAACTCCTCACCGCGACGACCGACTAGCGGCGAGGCCCCGAGGCCAAAATCCCATGCTCAGGCTCATCGTTTTCCTCATCGTCGCCGCCGCCCTCGCCTGGGTCGCGGTCTGGTTCGCCAACAATCCCGGCCAGGTCATCATCAGCCTGGAGGAGACCGAAACGGTCTTGCCGCTCGGCATCGCCATCGCGATCCTCGCCGCCATCACCGCGGTCGGGGTGGTCGTCTACGAGCTCTGGCGCTGGATCGTCAAACTGCCGCGGCAGATCCGCACCAATCGCGAGCACAATCGCAAGCTGCGCGGTTATCAGGAGTTGACCCACGGCCTGATCGCGGCGGCCGCCGGCGACGTCACCGGGGCGCGGGTGCACACCAAGCAGGCCGAGAAACTGCTCGATTCGAGTGCCGCCACACTGTTGCTGTCGGCGCAGACGGCCCAGCTCGAGGGCAAGGAGGACGTCGCCCAGCTCAAGTTCGAGCAGATGCTCAAGCGACCGCAGACCGAATTTCTGGGCATGCGCGGACTGCTCGCCGACGCGGTCAAGCGGGGCGATCAGGAGGAGGCGTTGGAGCTGGCCAAACGGGCCTACCGACGCAGCCCCAACACGTCCTGGGTGCTGACCACCTATTTCGATCTTTTGACCCGCAACGGCAAATGGGCCGAGGCCTACGAATTGATCGGCGACATGGCCCGGGAGAAGCTGCTCACCGGCCCCGAGGCCAGCCGGCGTCGGGCGTTGATGAAGCACATGATGACCGTCGATGCGCTGGAGGAGGGCAAGGACCGCGAGGCACTCGACCTCGGCAAGCGCGCTGCCGGGCTCGCCCCGGCCTTCAGCCCCGCCGCCGTCGCCGCTGCCGAGGCGGCCAAGCGGATCGGCAAGCTCAGGGTCGCCAAGCGGTTGATCGAGGATTGCTGGAGCCTGGAACCGCATCCCGAGCTCGCCCGGGCCTACGCCGAACTGGTCCCCGGCGAGACCGCGGTCGAGCGGCTCAATCGCTGCGCTCGTTTGGAGAAGCTGCGGCCCGGCCATCTGGTCACGCAGATGGTGATGGCCGAGCTGGCGATGAACGCCCGGCACTGGGATACCGCCAAGCGGCATCTCGACCTGGCGCTGAACTCGGGGCCCACGGCCGGCACCTACCGGCTCTATGCCGAGTACGAGCGGGCCTCGGGCGGCGGCGACGCCAAGGCGCGCGACTGGCTCGCCAAGGCCGCCGATGCGCCGGCCGACAAGTGCTGGGTCTGCGACGATACCGGCGAGGTGCTCAGCGAGTGGCAGCTCTTCGGCCCGTCGGGGCGGTTCGATTCGGTCCATTGGGACAGCCCGCCCACCTTGGCGCCGATGATGCGTGATCAGCGCCCGCCGATGGTCCTGGTCCAGGATCAGTCGACCAGCCGTGCCACCGGCAAGGCGGAAGCGAAGCCTGGGGCCGCGAGCCCGGTGATCGACGGCAAGCCCGCGAGCAAGGGCAACGGCCCCACCGACGAGGCCGGGCTCGATGCTGACAAGGAGGCGGACAAGGCCGACGAGCCGAAGGGTGCCAGGGCCCGCGCGGGCGCCGCCACGCAGGGGCTGAAGGCCCCGCCGCCAATCGAGTCCACCGTCAAGACGCCGACCACCGTCAACTGAGGCGGTGCTTGCGGTCGGTCGAGCCCGCTGCCTTTTCCGCTTGCGGGACCGGCCGGCGGCGGGCTATTGGCCGTTCTGTGTCGAGCGGTGGGTGACCAGCCGCAGCGCAGGCCGCAGTAGCTCAGCTGGTAGAGCACATCATTCGTAATGATGGGGTCGGGGGTTCGAGTCCCTCCTGCGGCACCACCACCACCCGTATGCCTCGCGGCCGGCTGCAACGCGCCGGATCGCCGCCCGAGTTATCCGGCAACCGGCCCTGTTGCCGCGCGCGCCGGGCTCTAGATTGAGGCAGGAATGTTCGACCGACGACGGGAGACCAAGATGGTCACGCCACCGGCCGTGCGGCTCGCAGCATGCCTCCTTCCGCTGCTCGCCGCCTGCCAGACGACGCCACCAGCGCCGCGTTCCGCAACCACCGATCTCGGCCCCGATGCCGCACAGGAACAGGTCGCCGAGTTCCTGGCCGATGCCGGTCTCGCCGTCGAGCGCAGGGCGGACGGGCTGCGGGTGACGACGGGATCCGCCAACTTCATCGAATGCCTGCCGGTGACGGTGCACGCCGGCGACGACCGCCGGGCCTTCGTCCAGGTCAGCGAGCGACGCGGCGTGGTCGACATCCGCTTCGCCGGCAACGGCCGCACGACGGCAACCTGGCAGACGCAATTCACCGGGCGCTACAGGAACCGGGTGAACAACACGACCTTCGAGCGCGAGTGTGAGAGCACCGGGCGGCTGGAACGCCTCGTCGCCCGGGCCCTCGAAGGCTGACCGGCCGAGGCGGAGATCTGTCGATGCGTGCTCGTGCGGCGCGGCTGTTCGCCTCGACCTCGGGCTTCGTGCTCGCCGCGCTGGTTGCCGCCTGCCAGCCGGTGCCTGCGGGGCTCCCTTCCGGGCCACCCCCGCCGCGGCAGACCACGACCAGCCTCGATCTCGAGACAGCGCGGGCGACACTCGCCGAGCGGCTGCGCGGCGAAGGCTTCAGCGTCGAGCGGGACGTGGGCGGCCTGCGCGTGCGTGCCACCGACCCGCGCTTCATGCGCTGTCCCGTCGTGCAGGTGCGCTCTCTCGATCGCGACAGCTCCAAGCGGCAATCCGCCCGGGCGGATCGGACCATCACGACGGTCACCATTCGGGTCGAGGAAGCCGGACGGCGCACTTCGCTGAGCTGGCAGCCGACCTTCACCGGCAGCTATCTCAACCGGATCGAGAATCTCCGCTTCGAGCGGGCTTGTGCCAGCACCGGCGTCGTCGAGCAGCTGCTGTCGACGGCCTTGCCGAATTGAGCCCGTTTTCCACGCTGCGGCTGTCGTGATAGAAGGCTGTCGGGTGTGCGCGATGCGGTGCCACCAGTGATCAACGACCAACGCGAGGGGGATCTGCCGGTGACGTTCAAAACGCTCGATGCGCTCGATGTCGAAGGAAAGCGCGTGCTGGTGCGGGTCGATTTCAACGTGCCCATGCAGAACGGCGAGGTGACGGATGCGACGCGAATCGAGCGCGCGGCCCGGACGTTGACCGAGCTCGCCGATGCCGGGGCCAAGGTGGTCGCCTTGTCGCATTTCGGCCGACCGAAAGGACGGGTCGAAAGCTCGATGTCGCTGGCCCCGGTGGCCGAGGCTCTGGGCCGGACGCTGGGCCGCGAGATCCCGTTCGCCACCGACTGCGTCGGGCCCGAGGCGCAAAAAGTGGTCGATGCCCTGCCCGCCGGCGGTATCGCGCTTTTGGAGAACCTCCGCTTCCATTCGGGCGAGGAGAAGAACGATCCGGCGTTCGCCAAGGGTCTGGCCGAGCTCGGGGACGTCTACGTCAACGACGCGTTCTCCTGCTCGCACCGGGCGCATGCCAGCATCACCGGCATCCCCGAGCATCTGCCGGCCTATGCCGGGCGACTGATGCAGGCCGAGCTCGAGGCCCTGCAGGCGGCCCTGGGTGGCGGCGAGCGGCCGGCGGCAGCGCTCGTCGGCGGCGCCAAGATCTCCTCCAAGCTCCAGGTGCTGGGTGAGCTGCTCGGCAAGGTCGACAAGCTGATCATCGGCGGTGCGATGGCCAACACCTTCCTCGCGGCGAAGGGCCAGGAGATCGGCAAGTCGCTCTCCGAGCCCGACCTGCTCGATGCCGCCCGCGAGATCATGGCGAAGGCCGAGAAACAGGGGGTCGAGATCGTGCTGCCGGTCGACGGCGTCGTGGCCGAGAAGCTGGAGCCGAATGCCGCTTGCCGGACCGCGAAGATCGGCGAGGTCGACGAGAACGAGATGATCCTCGACGTCGGCCCGGCCTCGGTGATCGACATCAAGGACAAGCTCGAGGGTGTAAAGGTGCTGTTGTGGAACGGCCCGATGGGTGCGTTCGAGGTGCCGCCCTTCGATTCCGGCACGACCGATGTGGCCAAGGCCGCGGCCATATTGACCCAGCAGGGCAAGCTCAAGACCGTGGCCGGCGGCGGCGATACCGTCTCCGCCCTCGCCCATGCCGGGGTACTGGAGAAATTCTCCTACGTCTCGACCGCCGGTGGCGCCTTTCTCGAATGGCTCGAGGGCAAGACGCTGCCGGGCGTCGCCGCCCTGGAGTCGAGCTGACGGCGCCGCCGAGCCGACAGGTGGGCGAGGCGACGAGCGGGCGCATCGCGGTTCTGGTGCACGATCGGCTCGAGGCCGAGGCAGCACTGCGTCTCGCTGCCCGGGACGGCCGCCCGGTCGAGCTGGTGATTCCGGTCGGGATCGCCGGCCCGGCCTTCGCCCGGGCGCTCGAGGACCTGCTCGGCCAGCCGGTGACCGCCTGGTGTGACGACCTGCCGGGTCTGGCCCTCGAAGCGGTCCGGGTCGGCCTGCAGCACATCGTCCTCGAGCCCGAAACCGAGGCCGGGGCCCTCGCCGCGGCCCGCCTTTGCGACCTCGCCGCCCGCGCCGGTGCCGAGGTCCGGACCGCGCTGCCCTCGCCGCTCTTCCGCTTGGCCGCGAATCGGCAGTTTCTGGTGCCGGCGGCACTTGGTGCGAGTGCCTCGCTTGTGCCATAAAGTGCGCGACAAGGGCCAATCAGAGAGGGGACAGCAAGATGAGCGCGCGCGTCAAGGAAATCCTGAGCTGGTACGAGGGTGAGAACCCGGGGACCAAAGGCAATCTCTACCGTCTGTTGATGCAGGGGCGGCTCGCCGGCACCGGCAAGCTCGTCATTCTGCCGGTCGATCAGGGCTACGAGCACGGGCCCGCCCGCTCGTTCTCCAAGAACCCGGCGGCCTACGACCCGCACTACCTCTACGAGCTCGCGATCGAGGCCGGGCTCTCCGGCTATGCCGCGCCGCTGGCACCGCTCGAGCAGGGGGCCGACACCTTCGCCGGGCAGATCCCGACGATCCTCAAGGTCAACAGTGCGAACAGCCTGCATGCCGGCGTCGGTGACCAGGCGATCACCGGCACGGTCAAGGACGCGCTCAGGCTCGGCTGTGTCGGCGTCGGCTTCACCATCTATCCGGGCTCGGAAGCCAATTACGGGATGATGGAGGAGTTCCGCGAGATCTCTGCCGAGGCCAAGGCCAATGGCCTCGTTTCCGTGCTCTGGTCCTACCCGCGCGGCGGCCACATCAGCAAGGACGGCGAGACGGCGCTCGACATCGTGGCCTATGCCGCGCACATCGCGGCCCTGCTCGGTGCCACGATCATCAAGGTCAAGCCGCCCAAGGCCGGCGTCGATCTCAAGGCCGCCGAGAGCGCCTACGAGAACGTCGCGATGGAGACGATGAAGCAGCGCATCGCGCACGTCATGCAGTGCTGCTTCAACGGCAAGCGGCTGGTGGTGTTCTCCGGTGGCGAGGCGAAGAGCACGGAAGGGCTGCTCGACGAAATCGCGCAGATCCGCGACGGCGGCGGCTCGGGCTCGATCGTCGGCCGCAACAGCTTTCAGCGACCCAAGCCCGACGCGCTCGACCTCTTGGACAAGATCATCAAGATCTACAAGCACGAGGCGTGAGCCGCGGTGGCAAGAAAAGGGCCGGCGGGGTCGAGCACGGGTCGTTCGACAACGGCTACTGGATCGACCCTGCCGACACGCACTGCCGGCTGATCGTCACGATCGAGGCGGCGACCGAGCTTCCGCCCCTGTTGGGGATCGAGGCGGTCGCCGCCTTGCTGCTGTGCGTGTCCGACGAGGCGCTCGCCCGCCGGCAGGTCGCGACCGCGCACGCCGCTGGCCGCGCCGCCTTGCTGATCGATCGGATCGATCTGGTCCCTGCCCTCGCGGCCGACGGTGTTCTCTTGTCCCGGCCCGCGGCGGTGGTGGCGGCGCGGCGGGCGCTGCCGCAAGGGGCGTTGGTCGGTGCGGTCGTCGGCGGCACCCGACACGACGCCATGGTTGCAGGCGAGGACGGCGCCGACTATGTCGTGTTCGGCACCCCGGACGCCGCACCCTCGGATGGTATCGGAGCCCTGGTCGAGCACATCGACTGGTGGCACGAGGTCGCCGTCCTGCCATCGGTGGCCGCCGGTCGGTTCACCGGCAAAGAGGTCGAGGACCTCGTGGCCGCGGGTGCGGATTTCATTTTGCCGGCAAGGGACAGTGACCCTGCAGCGCTGTCGGCGCTCGCCGCGGTGCTGGCGCGGCTGTCGGTGGAGCAGAGGCCGGCCGAGTAGAGCCCGGCCGAGTTAGAGGTAAGCGATGAAGATCAGCGTCAACGACGTGCGGCCGGGCTTCGTGCTCGAGCATCAGAACCGGCTCTGGCGGGTGGTCAAGACCGAGCACGTCAAGCCCGGCAAGGGGCCGGCCTATCTCCAGGTCGAGCTCAAGGGCGTGGATCACCCGACCAAGCTCAACGAGCGGCTCAGGACCGCGGATACGATCGAGCGGGTCCGGCTCGACGAGAAGGACTATCAGTTCCTCTACGACGACGGCGGTCAGCTGCATTTCATGGACCAGGAGAGTTTCGAGCAGGTGGCCCTCGACAAGGGTCTGATCGGCGACGCCGTGGTCTTCTTGAAGGAAGGCATGAACGTCACGGTGCAGAGCTACGAGGGCCGCCCGCTTTCGGTCAGCCTGCCCGAGACCGTGGTCTGCGAGGTCGTCCAGGCCGATCCCGTGGTCAAGGGCCAGACGGCGGCCGCCTCCTACAAGCCCGCGATCCTCGACAACGGCATCCGGGTGATGGTGCCGCCGCATATCGAAATGGGCACCCGGGTCGTCGTCAATACCGCCGACAGCAGCTACGTCGAACGCGCCAAGGACTGATCAGTGGCACGTCGTTCCGCCAATATCGAGGTGATGGTGCGTGCCGTGATGAAGGCGGCACGCGGCTTGGCACGCGATTTCGGCGAGGTCGAGCAGCTTCAGGTGAGCCGCAAGGGCCCGGGCGATTTCGTCAGCAGCGCCGACCGCCGGGCCGAGCGGATCCTCGAGGAGGAGCTCCGGCGGGCCCGGCCGGAGTTCGGCTACCTGATGGAGGAGACGGGCGAGAAGGTCGGCTCGCAGCCGCAGAACCGCTGGATCGTCGATCCGCTCGACGGCACGACCAATTTTCTCCACGGCCTGCCGCACTGGGCGATCTCGGTAGCCCTCGAGCAATTCGGCGAGATCACCGCCGCGGTCATCTTCGATCCGATCCGCGACGAGCTCTTCTGGGCCGACAAGGGCAGCGGTGCCTATCTCAACGACCGCCGTCTCAGGGTCTCGGCCCGAACCTCGCTCGCCGACGCACTGGTCGGCTGCGGCCTGCCGGTGCAGGACTGGCAGGGGCGCGAGAAGGGCTTCACCGCCCAGATGAACGCCATGGCCGACCACGTGGCGGGGCTGCGAAGGCTCGGCACCGCGTCCCTCGATCTCGCCTGGGTCGCCGCCGGCCGGCAGGACGCATTCTGGGAATACGGGCTCAAGCCCTGGGACATCGCCGCCGGCATCCTGATCGTGCGCGAGGCCGGCGGGCGGGTCGGCAAGCTCGAGGGCGACGAGGCTCTCTTGGCCCCGGGCACCCTCGTCGCCGCCAACGGGCCGCTCTACGGCAAGATGGTCGAGGTGCTTCAGGCGGCGGGCTCTGCCTGACGCACGGGCTTCTTCAGTGCCGGGACGAACAGCATCCCGGCCAGCACCGCATAGATCGCCGAGGCCACGGCCACCGCCTCGACGCTGACCCCGAGATCGAACACGGCACCGAAGATGATCGGCGAGAGCGCCGAGCCGAAGACCATGAGCGCCATGGCGAGCGAGCGGATCGCACCGATGTGTTCGGTGCCGTAGAGCTCGGCCCAGAGCGCGCTCGTGGTGGTCGCCTGGCCGCCCGAGACGATGCCGAAGAGCAGCATCATGGCGATGCCGGCGAGGAAGGCGTCACTCGCGGCGAGCAGCAGGCAGCCCCAGGCGAGCACCAGCGGAAAGGCGATCAACGGCCGCCGCGCGCCCAGCCGGTCGACCAGCCAGCCGCTCGCCAGCGAGCTCACCACGGCACCGCCGGCATAGATCGTGAAGGTCACGGCGAACAGGCCCAACGACCAGCCCTTGGCCTCGACGATGTGGACGTGGTGGAAAAAGATCCCGGTCACCAGCAACGGTGCCGCGAGGATGCCGGGGAGCAGGAGCCAGAAGCGCCAGTCGCGCAGGACCTCGCCCTGCCGCCGGCTCGCGACCGGCGCTGGCGGGGCGCCGATGGACGCCTCCTCGACCACGGGCCGCCGGCCGGCGCGGCGCAGCAGGCTGACGAGCAGCGGCAGGATGACGACCAGCAGCACCGCGGCGAACGCCCGCCAACCCCAGCGCCAGCCGAGCTCCAGCACCAGCACCGCCACGGGCGGCATGACCATCTCGCTGGCGGCGATGCCGAGCGTGGCGATGCTGATCGCCCGGCCACGGGCGGCGGCGAAGCGCTTGGCCATGGTCGAGATCGCGATGTGCGTCGCCATGCCCTGGCCGAACAGCCTGAGCCCGTAGAAGGTGACGGCGAGCGTGACGAGGCCGGTGGTGAAGCTCATCGCGAGGGCCGCCACCGCGAGCCCGCCGACGACGAGTGCGGTCAGCCGGCCCGTGTCCATGCGGTCGACCAGCTTGCCGAGCCAGATCAGGGTGATCGCACTGGCCAGGGTGGCGAGCGAGTAGGCCGCCCCGAAACTGCCGTGGCCGAGGCCGAACTCGGCGCGAATCGCCCCGCCGAAGACCGCGATGAAGAAGGTCTGGCCGAAGCTGGAGGTGAAGCAGAAGAGGGCACCGAAGCCGAGCAAGGGGGCCTGCTGGGCGAGGAGCCGGAGAAAGCCGCGCATGGGAGTCCCGAGGGAGGATCGACAAGCGAGCATAGGACACCGTACCGGCCGGTCAATCGGCGGCCTTCTGCCGGATGGCCGGTGCCGCTAGAACGCTGCGGTGAACAGGAGATGCGAGCATGCCGCCGATCGTCGAAAAGCTCCGAGACGCGCTCGGCCCCGAGGTGGTGACGACCGCGCCCGACCGCCTCGAGCGGCACAGTCACGACTGGAGCGTCGTCGCGGCCCGCCGGCCTTTGGCCGTGCTCCGGCCGCGCACCACCGAGGAGGTGGCGACCGCCCTTCGCCTCTGCCACGCCGCCGGGCAGAGCGTTGCGCTGCAAGGCGGGCGCACCGGGGTCTCGGGCGGTGCCGTGCCGGGTGAAGGCGACGTCGCCCTGTCGCTCGACCGGCTGGTCGGCATCGCGGCGATCGATCCCGCCGCGGCGACCATGACGGTCGAGGCCGGCACCCCCTTGCAGACGGTGCAGGACGCCGCCAGGGATGCCGGCTTCTTCTGCCCGCTCGATCTCGGGGCCCGCGGCAGTTGTGCGATCGGTGGCAACATCGCGACGAATGCCGGCGGCAACCGGGTGATCCGCTACGGCATGACGCGGCAGATGGTGCTCGGCCTCCAGGTGGTCCTCGCCGACGGCACGGTGCTCGACATGCTGAACACCATGCTCAAGAACAATGCCGGCTTCGACTTGAAGCAGCTCTTCATCGGCAGCGAGGGCCAGCTCGGTGTGATCACCCGGGCGGTGCTGAAGCTCGAGCCGCTGCCCGTGAGCTCGGCCACCGCCTATTGCGGCCTCGAAGGCTTCGCTGCGGCCCTGGCCTTCCTGCAGCGCGCCCGTGCCGAGCTCGCGGGCCTGCTCTCCAGCTTCGAGATCATGTGGCCGGGCTATTACGACCTGATCGTCGGCACGCCGGGCCGGTCGGGTGCCCCCGGCATTCGCGCACCGCTCGCCGGCCGGCACGGGATGTACGTGCTGCTCGAGACCCAGGGGGCCGATCCCGAGAGCGACACTCGGCGCTTCGAGCGGTTCATGGAGGCCTGCCTGGCGGCAGGGATCCTGGAGGATGCGGCGCTCGCCCAGAGCCACGAGGACGCCCGGGCGTTCTGGGCGGTGCGCGATGCGACGGCCGAGTTCTCCGCTCTCATGGGCGAGCGCACCGAGTTCGATCTGGGTCTGCCGATCGCGCGGATCGGTGCCTGCACCGCAGCCCTCGAAGCCACCCTGAAGGCACGTTGGCCCGCGGCGCTGACCGTCTTCTACGGCCATCTCGGCGATGGCAACATCCATCTCCAGGTCGCCACGCCCGGCACCAGCCCGCATCCCGGCCACGCCATCGAGGATCTCGCCTATGCCGTCATGCGCGACCACGGCGGCACGGTGACCGCCGAGCACGGCCTCGGCACGCTCAAGGCACCCTATCTCGGGCATTGCCGCAGCGCCGCCGAGATCGCGCTGATGCGGCGGCTGAAGGCGGCGCTCGATCCGCAAGGGATCCTCAACCCGGGCAAGGTGCTGGCCGCTGCGCCCTCTCGAGCGGCGGGCGCGGCGAGGACGTGATCGTTCAGCCGGCCGGCAGGTCGTGGACGTGCACGTCGCGCCCCGAGTGGCGCCGCAAGATGCCGGTCGCGCGTTCCTCGTGCGCCTGGTCGCGCAGGTGCACCCAGAGCAAGAGGCCGCCGCGGTCGAGCTGGTCCTGCAGGTATCGCGCATGGTGATCGCCGAGCAGCTTGGCGAGCGTCGCCCCGATCAGCCCGCCGGTGCCGCCGGCGAGCGCCGCCGCGGTGATCGCTGCTGCCAGCGCACCACCGGTGGCGACGACGGCCCCGGCGGCCGCCAACGCCCCGACATAGAGCAGCCCACCGATCAGCGCCCCCTCGGCGTCGCCGATCGCCTCCTTGGAGACGTAGAAGGTCCGCGGCACCGCCGCGTCGTCCTCGAGCTCGGCCACCTTGCGAAAACGGTGGCCGAGGGTCTGCTCGACCGTGTCCGTCGCGGCGAGCAGGCTGATCTCGGCCCGGTCGAAGCCGGTGCTCGAGAGCTCGTCGATCGCCGCCTCCAGCGCCTTCTCGTCGTCGAAAACCGCCACCGCCTCGCGAATGGTCGTGCCACTTTCCTCCGCCATCGCCCCCTCCCGTGCCAGAACAGCCTCAGTGATACGCCGTCGCCGGCTCGGTGCACATTGATTCAGGTCATGCTCCGCCCGGCGTCGAGGCCGCATGGACGGCGGCTCGGGAGAAAAATCGGGCAATAGGACCGTAGGGTCCGCGGCTCGTCACCGCCTGGGCGCGCCGCATTCGGCGTCGGCAGGCGTCGCTGCTTTCCAGGTCGACCGGGTGGCGCAGTCCCGCATCGCATATCGACCGGTCGGTTCGGCAAGAGGCGACGGGCGGCTGCGCGCCGGCTATACTACGCGCCATGCTCGAAATCATGCTCCTCGTGGAAGAAGACCCGGAAGGCGGCTTCGTTGCCAGGGCCGTCGGGCAGGGCATCTTCACGCAAGCCGATACCGTCGAAGAACTGCACGCGATGGTGCGCGACGCCGTTCGCTGCCATTTCGCGGACGAGCCCGACGCGCCGAAGCTGATCCGATTGCACTTCGTGCGTGACGAGGTCATCGCCGCCTAGGCGGCTGTGCATCCTCGCCCCCTAAGTCCCGAGGGGGTGCGGGGGAAATCATTTCCCCCGCTTGCTCAATGAAAATTCCGCCCCTTGGGCATCGCGTCGCGGGCGTCCGGTACCGCGCGCTTGAACTCGTCGGCGGGGCTCATCGCCTGGTCGAGGATGCGGGTAAAGCTTTTGCTGTCGCTCGTGGCGTGGCGGAGCCGGGCGAGTTCGGGGGTGAGGTCGGTGAGGTGGTCGGCGACGAGGTGGATGACGCGGCCCTCGCGTTGCAGGCGGCCGCTGGCTTCGAGCAGGCGGGTGCGCATGATGATCGGACGGAACTGTTCGAAGATCTTGGGCCAGACGATGATGTTGGCGAAGCCGGTCTCGTCCTCGAGGGTGGCGAAGATCACACCCTTGGCACTGCCCGGGCGCTGGCGGACGATGACGAGGCCGGCGATGGCGACCCGGCTACCGGGCGGGATCGACCAGAGGTCACGGGCGGTGACGAGGCGACGGTGGCGCAGGGGCTCGCGCAGGAGAGCCAGCGGGTGGGCTTTGAGCGAGAGGCGGAGGCTGGTGTAGTCCTCGATGACGTGCTCGCCCAAGCCCATAGGCGGCAGCTCGGCCCAGGGCTCGCCCCCTTGACCCGATGATGGGCCTTCGAGCGGCGGCAGGTTGCTGCCGGGTGACGCTTCGGCGGCGGCGAAGAGCGGCAGCTCGCCATCCTTGAGCGCCTGGACGTCCCAAAGCGCCTGGCGGCGGTCCATCGCCATCGAGCGAAAGGCGTCGGCCTCGGCGAGGCGGACGAGGGTGGCGCGATCGAGCCCGGCACGGCGCTTCAGATCGGCGGGGCTGTCGTAGGCGCGCTGCCGGGCCGTCGTGATCCGGGTGGCGGCCTCCTCCGGCATCCCCTTGATCTGGCGAAAGCCGAGGCGGACGGCGGTCTTCAGAGGCCCGCGGCGGCGGGCGACCGGTTCGAGCGTGTTGTCCCAGAAGCTCCAGTTGACGTCGGGCGGCCGGACCTCGACGCCGTGGTCGGTGGCGTCGCGGACGAGCTGGGCCGGGGCGTAGAAACCCATCGGCTGGCTGTTGAGGATCGCGGCCAGAAAGACGTCGGGGTAGTGGCATTTGAGCCAGGCCGAGACGTAGACGAGAAGGGCGAAGCTCGCGGCGTGGCTCTCGGGAAAGCCGTAATAGCCGAAGCCCTCGATCTGCTTGAAGCAGCGAAGGGCGAAGTCGGCATCGTAGCCCCTGGCCGCCATGCCCTCGATCAGCATCGTCTGGTAGCGGTCGAGCTGGCCGCGTTTCTTGAAGGTCGCCATCGCCCGCCTGAGGCCGTCGGCCTGGGCCGGGGTGAAGCCGGCGGCGACGATGGCGATGCGCATCGCCTGTTCCTGGAAGAGCGGCACCCCCATGGTTTTGCCGAGCACCTGCTCGAGGTCGGTGGACGGGAAGACCACGGGCTCCTTGCCTTCGCGTCGGCGCAGATAGGGGTGGACCATGTCGCCCTGGATCGGGCCCGGGCGGACGATCGCCACCTCGATCACGAGGTCGTAGAAGCAGCGGGGCTTCAACCTCGGCAGCATCGACATCTGCGCCCTGGATTCGACCTGAAAGACGCCCACGGAATCGGCGTCCTGCAGCATCTCGTAGACGGCCGGGTCCTCGGGCGGGACCGAGGCGAGGTCGATGGTGATGCCGTAGGCCCGGTGGAGAAGATCGAAGGCCTTCTTGATGCAGGTGAGCATGCCGAGCGCCAGGACGTCGATCTTGAGCATGCCGAGTGCTTCGATGTCGTCCTTGTCCCATTCGACCACGGTGCGCTCGGCCATTGCGGCGTTCTCGATGGGCACGAGGTCCGAGAGCGGGCTTTTCGCGATGACGAAGCCGCCGACATGCTGCGAGAGGTGGCGGGGCGTGTCGATCAGCTCCTCGGCGAGGCGCATGGTCAACAGGATCGTCGGGTCCTCGGGGTCGAGCCCGGCCTCCCGCACGTAGTCGAGCCTGAGCCCTTCGCGGCCATAGCCCCAGACAGACTTGGACAGGGCATCGACCGTATCGGCGGAGAGCCCCATGACCTTGCCGACCTCGCGCATGGCACTCTTCGCCCGGTAGCGGATGACCGTGGCGGTGAGTGCGGCGTGGTCGCGGCCGTAGCGGCGGTAGATATACTGGATCACCTCCTCGCGGCGCTCGTGCTCGAAGTCGACGTCGATGTCGGGGGGCTCGTTGCGTTCGGCCGAGATGAAGCGCTCGAACAGGAGGTCGATGCGGGCGGGATCGACGGCGGTGATGCCGAGCACGTAGCAGACGGCGGAATTGGCGGCCGAGCCCCGGCCCTGGCAGAGGATGTCCGCCTGCCGGGCGAAGCGGACGATGTCGTGGACGGTGAGGAAATAGGGGGCATAGCCGAGCTGGCCGATCAGCTCGAGCTCGTAGGCCAGGCTTTTTTGCACCTTCTCCGGCACGGGCTCGCCGTAGCGCTCGATCGCACCCAGCCGGGTCAGGCGCTCGAGTTCCTGCTGTGGCGTGCGGCCGTCGTAGCTGTCCTCGATCGGGTAGTCGTAGGCGAGTTCGTCCATGGCGAAGCGACAGCGCTCGGTGATCTCCAGGCTGCTGTCCAGGGCTTCGGGCCAGTCGGCGAAGAGCCGCGCCATCTCGGCCGGCGGCTTCAGGTGCCGTTCGGCATTGGCGAAGAGGCGGTGGCCGGCCGTCTCGATCGTGCAGTGCGCACGGATGCAGGTCATGACGTCCTGCAAGGGGCGGCGGGCCGGGTCGTGGTAGTGGACGTCGTTCGTGGCGAGGAGCTTCACCCCGGCCCGCTGTGCCCGCTCGGCGAGCCCGGCGATGCGGTCGCGGTCGTCGCCGGCGAAGCGGTGGGAGGCCGTGAGGTAGAGCCGATCGCCCCAGCGCGTGGCCAGGGCTGCGAGCGTCGCGTCGTCCGGGTCGATGGCCGCGAAGAGCTGGCCCTCGTCGTATGCCAGGACGTCCTCGAGGTGGATGAGGCACTTGCCCTTGGGGGCGCGGCGCTTGCCGAGCGTGAGCAGCCGGGACAGCCTGGCATAGGCGGGCTTCGAGGTGGGCCAGGCGAGGAGCGACGGGCCGTCGGCGAGGTCGAGCCTGACCCCGGGCAGAAAGCGCAGGCCCAGCTCCTTGGCCTTCACATGGGCCCGGACGATGCCGGCAAAGCTGTTCTTATCGGTGACCGCGATGGCGGCGAGGCCGAGTTCGTGGGCGCGGGCCACCAGCTCCTCCGGGTGCGAGGCGCCCTGCAAGAAGCAGAAATTGGTGGTGACTTGGAGTTCGGCGTAAATCTGTCGAGCCGGCGAACTACCCAAAACGTTTGCTCGATCGGCAATATATCGATCCGGTCGCATTCATTCATCACTGCTCACGCTGTCGTCGAATTTCCGATAGCCGTCGATCTCGATGGTCGCGTGGCGAAACGCTGCGCGTACGATTGCAGGATCGTGGATCTCGCTCAACCCATCAACGATATGACTGATGAGTTCTTCTTCCAACATTCGACCGCTGCAAATGGCGTCGACTTCGATCCGCCGCAAAGCCTGTTCTTCGATGCCCGTTACGACGAGGTCTGCCATCAGGGTGCCTCCAAAATCATTGCGCGGCTGAAGCTGCCGGCTCGATCGGCACGAGGTCGTCGACCGTGACGTCGAGGGCGGCGGCGGGTGTCGGGGGTGCCATGACGCCGACCGGTCTCGAGGTGGCCGATATGGCCCGGCGTGAGGCCGGTTCTGGCGGCGAGCTCTGAACGGCTCGGGCCGCGATGCTCGCGCCGGACCTCGAGCGGGTGCTCGTCGTCGAGCAGGCGATCGACGACGGCGGCCGGGATCGTGCGGCGATGGGGGTCATTGGCGCTCGCCTCGATGTCGAGGGCATCCTCGAGGTCTTCGAGCTGTTCGATGAAGGGTGGCTCGACCATCGTCATTGCCTCAGTGGTGCGCGCTCGAAGGATACAGGTCGGTTTCCTCGCGTCGCCTCACTCGAAAACCCCGTGCACGTACCACGCCGGTGGCTCGGCATCGTCGAAGCGACCGTCGCGGTAGAGCCAGAGCAGCTGCCCCGCGGCGTCGATCACCCGGTAGTAGTCGCGCGGCCGCGGGAGAGGGCGGTCGGTTCGCCACCATTCGGGCTCGAGCCGTTCGGGACCGCTGGCCTCCTGCACCTTTTCGCTGCGGCCGAAGCGGCGCAGCAGGACGGGCGGGCCGTCGGGCACCGGGGCCACGGCGTCGATGCGGACAGGCTCGGCCAAAAGGCGCAGCGGGCGGGGCTGCGGGGTGTGCCAGCCCTCGGCTGCGTCCGTGGCCTGTGCCGGGTCGGCCGTGGCCTCGGCATGCTCGGGCCAGTGGCTGGCCTGCGGGACCAGGCGCTGCACGGCGTCCGCGCCCAGGCGCTGGCGCAGCTGGTCGGTAAGCCGGGCGAGCTCGGTTCTATCGTGGCTCTGTGCCAAGTCGGCCTGCTCGGGTTGCAGGGGGGCGGTGTCGACCACCTCGACGCGGATGCTCTCGATGCCGAAGCCGACATCGAGGCCATCCAGCTCGAGGCTGGCGAGCTTCAGCAGGTGGCCGGCATGGCGTGACGGGCGGCCGGTGCGCAGCGCCAGGCGCAGGACCTCGCCGTCGACGCGAAAGAGCAGGATCTCGAGCCGTCTGGCACCCGAGACCGCCCGCTCGAGCTCGCGCATCAGCCGCTCGAGCAGAGCCTGGATCGCGGCCTCGATGTCCTCGGTCCGGCCGATCGGCTCGGGCCAGTTCGTTTGGGCGGCGAAGCGCGGCACCTCGCGCAAGGGGGTGAATGGCAGGCTGTCCCGGCCCTGGAGCCTGCCCATGGCGAGCACCAGCTCGCGGCCGAAACGCTGGACCAGCGAACGCTGCGGCAGGGCTTCGAGCTCGGCGATCGTCAGGATGCCCAGCCGTTCGAGGGCGGCGGTGACGGCCGCCTCCTGGCGCAAGGCGCGAACCGGCAGCCGTTGCCGGGCGGTCTCGGCCGCCGCACCGTGGAGGATGCGCTCGCCTTCGCTCGGACTTGGCCCGTAGCGCGCCCAGGCCCGGGCAAGTGCCGGGTTGGCGGCGATCGCCAGCCGGTGGCCGAGGCCCTGCCGGTCGAGTCGTCGGTCGAGATCGGCGAGGAGCGCCGCCTCGCCGCCGAAGAGATGCGCACAGCCGGTGATGTCGAGGCAGAGCGCTGCTGCGGGGTCGACGGCGACGAGCGGGGTGTAGCGCAGGCACCAGGTGGCGAGGCCCTCGAGAAAGCGCCGGTCGGCGGCGGGGGTCGCAGGAGCCAGGGCGAGCTCGGGCAGGATCGCCCGGGCATCGGCGAGGCGCATGCCGGGGGTGATGCCGCTCGAGCCTGCCACGGCGTCAACGGCGTGCAGCACCTCGCCGTTCGCCGCCGTGATGTAGAACGCCAAGGGTTCGGGCAGTGCCCTGCCCTGCCGCCTCGCCTTCAGCCGCAGCCGGTCGATCGAGAGATTGGTCAATTGCAGTGAGAGATAGCGCTCTGTCATCCCATTTCACCAGCCGATGGCCCGGCACCCCACCCTTGACCCGCCAGAGATCGAGCGACCAGGAGCGCCGGTTGTCGGAAGAAAAGAACGGTTCGGCCCGCCAGCGGGTCACCGCCGCCGAGGGTGCCCGGTCGGCCCGGCCGAAACGGAGCAGCAGCCCCGCCGTGCCGCCGGCCTCGGCGGCGAGCTGCAGCCGGCGGCCGGCCAGAAGATCGAGCGCTTCGAGCTCGATGACGACACAGGCAACGGCCGTCGAACGCAGCGCCTCGTGCGCCGCCCACGAGACCTCGCGCCGACTTCGACAACGAACCAGAAGCAGCCGGGCGGCGTCGATGCCGAAGCGGGCGAGGCCGGGGCCGTAGAGTCGGCCGTGGCGCCCGGTGAACGTCGCATCCGTGCACCAGACGAGGGCCCCCGGCCGGCGCAGAAAACGGCCGGCGAGTGCCGCCGTGAAACCCGAGGCGAGACCGCCTCTCACCTCGTGCAGCGCGCCGAACGGCAGCCCGCCCCACGGCAACGCCGCATCGATCGAAGGCTCGCCCAGGGTTGCCACGGGTGCGCCGAAGCCGCCACCGCCACCGGCGAGGCTGCGGATCCTGGCGCGCAGCTCGGCAAGGGTCGAAGGATCGGCCAAGGCGGTCACCGCTCGGGGTTAATGTTCTTCTAATGTTCTATAGCTGTCGGGCGCCGGGTCAAGCGGCTTCGCGCGATTTTCGCAGCCACGCCGCGCTATCCTGCGGCCGCCGTTCGCCACGCTCGTGCAACGCTCGCGCAACGCTCGATGACAAATCCGCCATCGAACGTCCAAACCCTTGACAGGGAAAGCTCCACGGTCTCTTGACCGAGGCACTGCTCCGCACCGCTGGCGCCCGATGGACATCTATCTTCCTGTCGCCGAAATGTCGGTGAACCTCCTGCTCATCCTCGGCCTCGGCGGGATGGTGGGGTTTCTCTCGGGCGTGTTCGGGGTCGGCGGCGGCTTCCTGATGACCCCGCTCTTGATCTTCATCGGCATCCCGCCGGCGGTCGCCGTCGGCTCCGAGGCCTCGCAGATCCTGGCCTCGTCGACCTCGGGGGCCATCGCCCATACCCGCCGCCGCACGGTCGATTTCCGCATGGGCATGGTCCTGATCGCCGGCGGCTTTGCCGGCTCGGCGCTGGGCATCGTGCTGTTTCGCTGGCTGCGCGCGCTCGGCCAGATCGACGTCGCGATCTCGCTCGCCTACGTGATTTTCCTCGGCATCATCGGGGCGCTCATGTTCTTCGAGAGTGCGCGCGCCCTGCTCCGCACCCGCAGCACGTCGTCCGGCGCCAAACGCCGCAAGCTGCACAAGCACAACTGGATGCACGCTCTGCCGCTGAAGATGCGGTTCCACCAGTCGAGGCTCTACATCAGCATGATCATGCCGTTCCTGGTGGGCGCCGGGGTCGGTATTCTGGCAGCCATCATGGGGGTCGGCGGCGGCTTCATCATGGTGCCGGCGATGATCTATCTGATCGGGATGCCGACCAACGTGGTGATCGGCACCTCGCTGTTTCAGATCGCCTTCGTCACCGCGCTCACCACCTTCCTCCACGCCTACACCAACCAGACGGTCGACATCATCCTCGCCCTCCTGCTGATCGCCGGCGGCGTGATCGGGGCCCAGTTCGGCAGCCGCCTGGGGGCGATGCTCAGAGGCGAGCAGCTGCGCATTCTCCTCGCCGCCCTGGTGCTGCTGGTCGCCGGCAAGATGCTGTTCGATCTCGTGGCGACCCCCGACGACATCTACTCGCTGGCCCGCTGAGCGGCGGCGCCGCCGCGCAGCGGGGATCGGGCCTCTCGGCATCCGGCCGACAGCCGGGCAACGGCCCGCTGGCCGGAGCCGTTCCGTCGGGACGGTGCCGTTCTGCTCGCGGCGATTGCCGTGGCCGGTGGCCCGCCGGGCGCTGCTGCCGAGGTGCTGCCGGTCCCCGTCGCTCGCGGCGACACCGCGGCGAAGGGCTCAGTCGGCGCGACCGCCAGTGGTCGACGACGGTTCGGCGGCCGGTTCCGGCAGCCGCTCGCGCAGGCTCGCGAGCTCGCGCCTGAGCTCGCGGATTTCGGCCACCAGCGCCTCGTGGTCGGCGTGGCTCTGCTCGGCTTGGGCGGTCACCTCCTCGCTGTGCGACTCCGTCATCGCGTTGACGATGATCGCGATGAAGAGGTTGAGCACGGCGAAGGTGGTCAACAGGATGAACGGCACGAAGAACAGCCAGGCGAGCGGGTAGACCTCCATCACCGGCCGGACGATGCCCATCGACCAGCTCTCCAGCGTCATCACCTGAAAGAGGCTGTAGAGCGAGCTGCCGATCGAGCCGAACCACTCGGGAAAGTTGGCACCGAAGAGCTTGGTCGCCATCACCGAGAAGACGTAGAAGACGAGGCCGAGCAGGGCCACGACCGAGCCCATGCCGGGGATCGCCCGGAGCATCGCCTCGACCACGTTGCGCATCGAGGGCAGCAACGTCATCAGGCGCAGGACGCGCAGGATGCGGAAGGCGCGCAGCACGGCGAAGCCTTCCGACGCCGGTGCCAGCGAGATCAGGACGATCGTGAGATCGAAGATGTTCCAGCCCCGACGGAAGAAGCGAAAGCCCATCGCCACGAGCTTGAGCGTGATCTCGACGACGAAAACGGCGAGTGCCAAGCTGTCGAGGGTGAGCAGCAGCGGGCCGAACCGCGCCATCGCCGCCGGCACGGTCTCGAGCCCCAGGGTCACGGCGTTGAACAGGATGACGCCGATGATGAAGCGCTCGAACGGCGGCGAGGTGACGAACGCCTCGAGCCGTCCGCGACCGTTGCTGAGCACCGCCTGCACCGGCTAGCGCCCCCCGGGCAGCAGAGCCGCCTCGCTCCCGGCCACGGCCGCGAGTGTGTCGACCCGCATCATCGAACGGTGAGCCGCAGCTCGATCCGCCGGTTCAGCGCCCGTGCCGCCGCACTGCGCTCGGTCGTCAGCGGCTGGGTATCGGCGAAGCCCGCCGCGATCAGCCGATCGGCGGGAAAGCCGGCATCGATCAGGTATTGTGCAACGGTGCTGGCGCGGGCCGCCGAAAGCTCCCAATTGGAGCGAAAGCGGCCACTGCGAATCGGCAGATCGTCGGTGTGCCCGTCGACCCGGAGCATCCAAGGCAGGTCTGCCGGCAGGGCGCTGGTCAACCGCTCGAGCTCGTCGGCAATCTGCGCCAGCGCCACCTCGCCGTCGGGCGAGAGATCCGCCTCGGCCGAGGCGAAGGAGAGATCGGCAGTGTAGGCGATGGTGCGCCCGTCCAACAGCTCGACATCGTCGCCACCCCCGACCCGGCCGAGCACCTCCTGGGTGATCCGGGATTCGCGCGCCACCGCGGCGGTGGCCGCCGCCTGCACCTCGGCCGGCGTGACCGCGCGGCTCGCCCCGGGTTCGCCGCTCGCCGCAGCGGCCGTGCCCACCGTCGGGTCACGCTCGGCGAGCGCGCTTCGCTGTGCCTCGGTGAGTGCCCGCAGCTCGGCGAGTTCGGAAGCCAGTGCCGCCAACCGCTCGCGCGTCGCGGCGTCCACATCGAGCAGCGCGTCGAGCTGGCGCGCCTGCTCGCTCGCTTCCAGTGGCTGGATGGCCGCTGTCTGCAGCACCTCGGCCTCGAGCGTCGCAGCACGGCGTTCGGCCGCCTGCCGTCGCGCCTTCTCGATCGCCAGCGCCCTTTCCAGCTCGTCCCGCGCGGCAGCCGCTTCCTCGACGGCTCCGGCGCGGCTCTCGGCCGCACGCCGCTGCGTCGCCAACGCGGCCTCGGCCTCGTCACGTTCGGCAGCCACCTCCGTCATCGCCTCGGCACTCTCGCCGGCGCGCGCCTCGGCCGCGGCGAGCGCCGTCTGCAGCTCGTCGACGCGCGCCTGCAACGTCGCCGACGTCTCGCCTTCGGCGGCGCGCTCGGCCTCGAGCTCGGCCACCGTCGCCTGCAAGGTAGCGATCGTGTCACTCTGCGCCGCCTCGGCCGTGGCCATGCCCTCGCGCGCGGTCGCGAGCTCTGCCTCCAGCTCGTCACGCGCGGCTTCGAGCTCGGCCACCGTGCCTGTCGCCTGGGCCAGCTCCTCCTCGAGATTCTCCGCCCGTCCGGCAGTCCCTTCGAGCTCGGCGACCCGCGCCTGCAGAACGTCGACTTCTGCCGACGCCGCATCGCGCTCGGCCGACAGTTCCGCGATCCGCGCCTCGGACTCCGCCACGGCCTCGCTCTCGGCCGCTTCGGCGGTAGCCAGCGCGTCGCGCGCACTCGTCAGCTCCGCCGCGAGCTCGTCACGCGCGGCTTCGAGTTCGGCCACCGTACCGCTCGCCTGGGCCAGCTCCTCCTCGAGATTCTCCGCCTGTCCGGCAGTCCCTTCGAGCTCGGCAAGCCGCGCCTGCAGAACGTCGACTTCTGCCGACGCCGCATCGCGCTCCGCCGACAGTTCCGCGACCCGCGCCTGGGATTCCGCCACGGCCTCGCTCTCGCCTGCTTCGGCAGCCGCCAGCGCGTCGCGCGCACCGGTCAGCTCCGCTGTGAGTTCATCACGCGCAGCTTCGAGCTCGGCCACCGTATCGGTCGTTTGCGCCAACTCGTCCTCCAGCGCCGCGATCCGCGCCTCGGACTCCGCCACGGCCTCGCTCTCAGCCGTTTCGGCAGCCGCCAGCGCGTCGCGCGCACCGGTCAGCTCCGCCGTGAGCTCGTCACGCGCGGCTTCCAGTTCGGCCACCGTATCGCTCGCCTGGGCCAGCTCCTCCTCGAGATTCTCCGCCCGTCCGGCAGTCCCTTCGAGCTCGGCGACCCTCGCCTGCAGAACGTCGACTTCTGCCGACGCCGCATCGCGCTCGGCCGACAGTTCCGCGACCTGCGTCTCGAGCGCCGCGGCGGCCTCGCTCTCGGCCGCTTCGGCAGCCGCCAGCGCGTCGCGCGTACCGGTCAGCTCCGCGGTGAGTTCATCACGCGCGGCTTCGAGCTCGGCCACCGTATCGGTGGTTTGCGCCAAGTCGTCCTCGAGTGCGGCTGCCGAGGCCCGGGCGGCGTCGCGTTGCGCCTCGAGCCGGGTCACCCGCTCGTCGATCAGCTCGCCCTTGGCCTCCTCCAGCTCCTGAACACGCGCTTCGGCCGTGGCGAGCTCGGCCTGCGTGGCGGCGAACTCGGCTGCGGCCTCGGTCGCTTCGCGCGACCGTGCCGCCTCCGCCTCGGCCAGCGATTCCTCGAGCGCGGCGATCGTCGCATTGGCGGCGGCCAGATCGTCGAGCAGCTCACCGACCGCCTCGCGCCGCTCGGCGACCACCGCCTCGACCGTCTCCGTCGCCTCGAGCTGCAACGTCTCCAACTGCTGTTCGGCCGCGATCAGCGTATCGGTCGTCTCGGCCAACGCCGTTTCGCGGTCGGCGGCGACGACGCGAAGTGCTTCGAGCTCGCGCTCGGTCGTGGCGGCGTCGCGGGCGAGTTCCGCCGCCACCTCGCGCAGTTCGGCGAGCTCGGCTTCGACCGAAGCACGCTCACTCGCCGCATCGCTCGCCTCGGCGAGGCGCGCTTCGGCCACTTCGCGCGCTCGGGCTGTCTCGGCCAAGGCCGCCGACTGCTCCTCGACCCGGGCGGTCAGCGCGGCTTGCTCGGCGGTCGCCGCCGCCAGGTTCTCACGCAGCTGTTCGCGCTCGCTCGCCAGGGTTGCGAGCTCGCTCGACAAGGCATCGCGCTCGGCTTCGAGCGCCGCGACCTCGACCGAGCGCCCTTCGGCGGCAGCCAACGCGGCCTCGCCGTCGACGACGGCGGCCTGCAGCGCATCGCGCTCCGTCCGCACCGCGGCGAGTTCGTCCGGCAATCGGCGCAATTCCTCGACCTGCTCGCGCAGCGCGGCGAGCCGGGCGAGCCCCTCGCTCGGCCCGGCCGCGTCGCCGGCCGGCGCCTGCAGGGTCGTCAAGGTCTCGTCGAGTTCGCCCTCGACCGTGGCGACCCGGTCGTAGGCATACCAGCCGACACCGAGTGCCGCGGCGATCGGGACCAGGGTGAAGGCCGCGGTGCGCTTCTTCCTGCCGCTCTCCCACTGGCGCAGGTGCGCTTCGAGCTCAGAGATCCGTTTCGCCATGCCATCCCGCCATATGCCGCCGCGCCGAGGCCTGCCTCAACGTGCGCCGTAGAGTTTCCACAAAAGCTCCGCGAAGCGATCGGAGTCCTGCTCTGGCGTCACCGTCGTGGTCATCAGCTCGCGCCATTCGTCGTGCAGCACGTGCAACCCCTCGATCCGCTCGTCACGCTCGACCATCTCGCGATAGGGAAAGACGGCGACGGCCAGGGTGACGATTCCGACGACCAGGGCCGGCAGCTGCGGTAACGCCCCGAAGAGGCCGAGCCCGACGAGCCCGAGCCCGACCACCACGAGGGCCCAGAGGTAGAGCTGCAGCTGGCGCCGCGCGCCGCGATGCGCCGCCAGAAGCGTATCGAACGGCAGCACCTCGCGAGGTCCGGCATCACCGCCCGCCGCTGCCGCCGTCTCGGTTTCGCTCAAGATTCCCGTTCCCCCTTGCCGCCGTCGCCGCCCCGATGTCGCCACCCGCCGCGTGAAACGGTCCCGCGGTTGCGTGCCAAATCGGCGGGCGCGACGCAAGCCTTACGACGACCGCCGCCCCGGCCGGCGCGTCGCCCGGAGCAGTCCCCGGGCATAGCGGCGCGTCGTTGCAGTTTGGCCAGCCCGGCCGAGAAAAGCAATCACGGCGCGCCCCGAACGCTCCCACCCGCATCGCCCCGGCGGGACTCCGGGTGGCTCGTCATCGGGTCGTCAACTTGAGCTCGATCCGCCGGTTGCGGCGATAGGCATCGAGCGTGTCCGCCGGGTCGAGCGGCTGGAACTCCGCGAAACCGCGTGCCGCCACCCGCTCGGGCGGGATCCCTTGGTCGATCAGCACCCGGGCGACCGAGATGGCACGGGCGGTCGACAGCTCCCAGTTCGACGGGAAGCGGGCGGTGCTGATCGGCCGGCGGTCGGTGTGGCCGTCGACCTGCAGGACCCAGGGCAATTCGTCCGGGATCTCGGCGGCGATGGTTTTCAGCGTCTCGGCCAATTGCTGCAGCTGGCGACGCCCCTCACCGCCGACCTCGGCCTCGCCGCTGGCGAACAGCACCTCGGACTGAAAAACGAAACGGTCGCCGACCACCCGCACCTCGTCACGGTCGCCGAGCACCTGGCGCAAGCGGCCGAAGAATTCGGAGCGGAATCGGGAGAGCTCCTCGACCTGGGCGGCCAGCGCCTGGTTCAGGCGGGCGCCGAGATCGGAAATCAGGGCGCTCTGCTCCTCGACCTCCCGCTCGCGCGCATCGAGGATCTGGTCGAGCTCGGCGAGCTGAACCGAGAGCGCGTTGATCTGCCGGGTCAGGCGCGCCACTTCGGCGAGTGCCGCCTCGCGTGCCCGGCCCTCCTCGTCGAGCGCCGTCTCCAGGCTCGCGGCACTGCGCAACAGCTCCTCGAGCCGCACGTCCCGATCCTCGAGCTCGCGCTGGGCGAGCCGCGTGCGCTCTTCCGCGTCGCTCAGGCGGGCTTCGAGCGCCGCCCGCTCGTCGCGCATCGCAGCCGATGCTTCGGCCAGCTCGTCGCGATCCGCTTCGGCTGTCGCCAGCCGATCGGCCGTGGTCGCCACCTCGGCCTCGAGCTCGGCGCGCACCGTCTCGAGCGCCTCGATATCGCGACGCAGCTGAACCAGCTCGGCGAGCCGCGCCTCCAGCGTCTCCCGATCGGCGGCAATCGTCGCCTCGGCCGCCTCGAGCTCGGCGCGGGTTGCCGCGGCGGTGGCGGCGAAGCTGTCCCGCTCCAGGCGCAGGGCCGCCAGCGTCTCTTCCAGCTGCAGCTCACGATCGGCGGCCAGCGCCATGGCCTCGGCCAGCCGGTCGCGCTCCGCACCCGTGTCGTCCAGCCGGTCGGCCATGGCGTCGCGCTCGGCCAGTGCACCGCGCAGGTCGGTCGACAACCGGGCCACACTGCGCCGGAGTTCGGCCGCGCTGTCGCGCTCCAGACCGAGCTCGCGCTCCAGTTCCTCGATTTGCGTCTCGAGCCGGGTCATCGCCGCGTCCCGGCCTTCGAGCTGCTGGCTCAAGAAGAACTGGGCGAGAACGAACACCGCCAAGAGGAAGATGATGACCATGAGCAACGTCGACAGGGCATCGACGAAGCCCGGCCAGATATCGGTGGAGACCCCCCGCTGCCCACTTCGCCCGCGCGCCACGGCTCAGCTCCCGGCTGCCACGGCGCCGGCCGGACCGACGCTCGGCGCGCCCGAGGAAACGGCGGTCATCGCCTCACCATGTTCCGTCACCTGGTCCGTCACCTGGTCCGTCACCTGGTCCGTCACCTGGTCCGTCACCTGGTCCGTCACGAGCGCAATGATTGCGGCTCGCCGGCGGCGATGGCGATGGTGCGCGAGACGAGCTTGATCTCGTTCTTCAACTCGCGGGTACTCTCCTCACGGCCGCGCACCGTCTCCTCGATCAACCGGCCGAGCTTGAGATCGGTGTTGCGCAGGTGCTCGCGTGTCGTTTCGTCGAGGGTCACCAGCTGACCCCGCCCGATCGCCTGCTGCACCTCGACCTGCGCCCGGGCGAGCCGGTCGAGCACCGCATGATCCTCGCGCATCTGGGTGTAGAGCTGGCCGAGCCGATCGTTGAGGATGGCGAGCGTGCCGTTGAGGTCGCTTCTGGCGTGCTCGCTGCGCTCCAGCGACAGCCGCAGCTGGTCGACGTTCTCCGCCGTCTGCTGCAACAGCCCCTGCAAATAGCTCGGCAGCGGCTGGGCCGCCGCCGCTGCCGGCTGGCCGAGCGCGCCGTCGGTCGAGGAATGCCGGGTGAGGCTGGCCAGCCACTCCTCGAGGTCGTTGTAGAAATTGTTCTGCGCCTGGGTCGCCTGCAGGTCGATGAAGCCGAGCACCAGCGAGCCTGCGAGACCGAAGAGCGAGGAGCTGAAAGCCGTGCCCATGCCACTCAGCGGTGCCTCGAGGCCGACCTGCAGATCATCGAACACGCCGAGCATGTCGTCGCCGGTCAGCGAGAGACCGGTGATCACGTTGCCCACCGCGGTGATCGTCTCCAACAAGCCCCAGAACGTACCGAGCAGCCCGAGAAAGATCAACAGCCCGGTCTGATAGCGGGTGATGTCGCGGCTCTCGTCGAGCCGGGCACTGATGCTGTCGAGCAGGTAGCGCATCGACAGCGCGTTCAGGGATGCCCGGTCCCGGCGGGTCTGCTCGCCGAGGGCGCCGGCGACCGGCGCCAGGAGCCGGGGCGGTGCCGCCATCGAGAAGCCGGGGCCGGCCGTGCGGAAGGCCTCGATCCAGGCGACCTCGGCGCGGAGCATCAGGATGCGGCGAATGGCGTAGGCGATCCCGAGCAGCAGCACCCCGATGATCAGCCCGTTCAAGGCGGGGTTCTGGAAAAAGGCGCGGGCGATCACCTCGTAGAGGGCGGCGACCACGGCCAGCGCCATGACGAGAAAGAAGACGACCCGGTAGATGTAGCGGTTCGGGTTGGTCATGGCTGCTCTCGACTCGTCACCAATGGGCTGGCCCGGCGCTGGCGGGCAGCGGCCATCGGGGCGATCGTCTCGGCCGGCGGGTCAGGGCCATCGCGTCCTCTGGATCGTATTTGCGAAGAGTGCTCTACCAGAAATCCGTAGCGGAAGGGTTAACGTCGGGCGATTGTTGCGCTACCGCCGCAGCCTTATGATCGGACAGAGCGAGCCACCGCTCGGCGCAACGACAAGTCGAACAGCTTTATGGGGAGTTTCAATCGACATGTTGACCATCGATCCGGACAAGGTCTGCGGCATCATCGTCAAGGCGCGGGTGTTCGATGCGGCCCTGGAATCGGCCGGTGACGACCCCGGTTCCGATCTCGCGCACGGCGAGGTCGACGAGGTGGAGACGCGGGACGAGCTCGGCGACGAGGACGACGCCGACAACACCGAGGACGAGCTCGCCGACATGATCGCCAGCCTCAACGAGGACGAGCAGATCGAGCTCGTGGCCCTGACTTGGCTCGGCCGCGGCAGCTACGGGGTCGACGAGTGGGAGGACGCCAAGAGCGAGGCCGCCAATGCGCACAACGATCGCACGGCGCAGTACCTGATGGGCATGCCGCTGCTCGCCGATTATCTCGAGGAGGGGCTCGCCGCTTTCGGTCAGAGCTGCGATTGACGTGGCCGCGTGGCGACCGACATATCAGCGTGTGCGGGTAGGTGTTGTCGAGCGGGTGAAGTCGTCGGCGGGTTTGCCAGCCGCGGCTGATCGTCTAAACAACCGGTGACGCGGGCTTCGGGCCGCTGCGAGGAACCATGAAAAGCGGGCTCGGGATTTCCATCCTGTTGTTCGGCTTCTGGCTGTTGGCGACCATGGCGCTGTTTTGAGGGCTCGGTGCGGAGCCTCGACGACAGACTCGACGATGGACGGCGAATGAGCGACAGACCGAGCGACGAAACGAGCCCTTTTTCGCGCCGCATCGGCTCCCGGGTCGAAGCCGTGGCGTCCGGCGGCCTGCCGGCGGCGACGCGCGAGCCCTGGACACTGCACATCGCGACGTTTTTCTGCGTCGGTCCGCTGATCGCCGGGTTGCTGTTCGCCGACCCGATGCGGGTCATCGGTGCTCTCGGGGCGATTGCCGGGTTGCAACTCGCGGCGCGCCTGATGCGGCGTGGCCGCCAGGCGCAGCTCGACTACGACGCCCGGGCGATCACCAAGGCGCCACCGCCCTTCCGGCTGGTCGGGCACATCGCGGTCGGGCTCGCCGGCCTTGCACTGGCCAGCATCGCCGGGCACCAGCCGTTGCTGCTCGGCATCGTCGCCGGCGGGCTCTCGAGCCTGGGCTCGGTGCTCGCCTACGGGCTCGATCCGCGCGACGACAAGGGGCTGGATGCGGCGACCGCCGAGCGGGCCGGGCTCAAGACCGAGTCCGTGCTCGCCGCCCTCGAGGAGGCGCGCGGCAAGGTCCGGCAGATCGAGGTCGAGGCCAGGGGCCTGCACTCGCGCGAGCTGAAGGAGCGCCTCGCGCGGATTACCCGGAGTGCGCACGGCGTGCTGCAGCAGCTCGAGCAGGATCCCAAGGACATCCGCCGGGCACGCCGCTTTCTCGTCACCTATCTCGACGGCACGCGCGACGTCGTCGCCGGCTATCGGCGACAGCAGCGTGATCTCGCCGAGACCCCTTTGGCCGACAACTTCCGGCATGTGCTGGAGACGGTCGAGCAGGTCTTCGACGAGCAGGCCGAGATCCTCAAGCGCAACGACTCGCTCGATCTCGAGGTGCAGATCGACGTCCTGAAGACGCAGCTCGAACGCGAGGGCGTCCACTAGCCGCGCCGTGGTGCGCAGAGACTGGAGCAGATCGATGACCATGTCGCCCGAGAAGACGCCGCCGACCGCCCCGACCATCACGGCCCCGACGACCACCACGGGCGCCCCGGCGCCGACGGCACTCGCCACCCAGATCGCCGCACTGTCGGGCGAGCTCGTCCAGGACCTCGAGCTGAACCTCGAGGGCACCGCGGTTCAGCAAGTCGAGCAGGCGATGCGCGAGCTCGACGTCACCGACAGCAACTCGATCATCTTCTTCGGTTCGAAGGCGCAACAGCAGCTGACCGAGGTCTCCGATTCGATGCTCGAATCGGTGCGCACCAAGGACATCGGCCCCGCCGGCGACGCCCTCGACAATATGGTCTCCAAGCTCCGCGAGCTGAGATTCGAGGCGATCGACCCGCGCGACAAGCCGGGCTTTCTCGCCCGCCTGTTCGGGGCGAAGAACAAGCTGCAGGAGTATCTCGACCAGTACGAGACCGTGCGCGACCAGATCGACAAGATCACCAACGATCTCGAGCGGCACAAGACGACGCTGCTCACCGATATCACCAAGCTCGACAAGCTCTACGACGTCAATCTCGACTATTTTCGCTCGCTGGAGGTGTATATCGCCGCCGGCCGGGCGAAGCTGCAGGAGCTCGACGAGGTGACGATCCCGGCTCTGGCGAAGACGGTCGAGGCCTCCGGTGACGTCATCGAATCGCAAAAGCTGCGGGACCTGCGCTCGCGCCGCGACGATCTGGAGCGGCGGGTGCACGACCTCCTCTTGACCCGCCAGGTGACGATGCAGAGCCTGCCCTCGATCCGGCTCGTCCAGGAGAACGACAAGTCGTTGATCACCAAGATCAATTCGACCATGGCCAACACCGTGCCGCTCTGGCGTCAGCAGCTGGCGCAGGCGATCACCATCTACCGCTCGGGCCAGGCGGCCGCGGCCGTGAAGGGGGCGACCGACCTCACCAACGAGCTCTTGCAGAAGAACGCCGACAATCTGCGCGAGGTCAACGCCGAGGTCCGCCAGCAGGTCGAGCGCGGCGTGTTCGATATCGAGGTGGTCAAGCGGGCCAACGACCAGCTGATCGCCACGATCGAGGACAGCTTGCGGATCGCGGACGAAGGCAAGGCCAAGCGGCAGGCGGCGGAACAGCAACTCATCGAGTGCGAAGCGCAGCTCAAGGCGAGCCTGCAGGCGGCTTCGGCCCGGGCCACGGGCACAGTCCCGCAGCGGCCGGCCGGCTGAGCCGCAGCGGAGCCAGACCCGTGATCATGGAAAAGCTCTTCGGCGAGTTCGTCGACGTCATCGAATGGACCGACCGGTCGACCGACACGCTGGCCTGGCGCTTCGAGCGCTACAACAACGAGATCAAGTTCGGTGCGAAGTTGACGGTGCGCGAGGGGCAGACCGCGGTCTTCGTCAACGAGGGCGAGATCGCCGATGTCTTCACCCCCGGCATGTACGAGCTCAGGACGGCCAATTTGCCGATCCTCTCGACCCTGCAGGGCTGGAGCCACGGCTTTCAGAGCCCGTTCAAGGCCGAGATCTATTTCTTCAGCATGCGGCGGTTCTCCGATCTCAAATGGGGAACGCGCAACCCGGCGATCATTCGCGACGCCGAGTTCGGTCCGGTTCGGCTCCGCGCCTTCGGGACCTACGAGATCAGGATCGCCGATCCTGCCGTATTGCTGCGCGAGGTGGTGGGTACGGACGGCCATTTCACCGTCGACGAGATCAGCGACCAGCTGCGGAACCTGATCGTCTCGCGCTTCGCCACGATCCTCGCATCCTCGGGGATTCCGGTCCTCGATCTCGCCGCCAATTACGACCAGCTCGGCCAGTTCGTGCACGGCCGGATCGCCCCCGAGTTCGCCAATTACGGCCTCGAGCTCACCAAGCTCCTGGTCGAGAACGTCTCGCTCCCGCCCGAGGTCGAGGCCGCCCTCGACCGCCGCACCTCGATGGGGGTGATCGGCGACTTGCGCAAATACACCCAGTTCCAGGCAGCCGAAGCCATGCGGGCGGCCGCCTCGAACCCGGCCGATGGTGGCGCCGCCGCCGGCATCGGGCTCGGCATGGGCATGGCCATGGCCAAGCATTTCGCCGAATCGATGGGCTCCCCTGCCCCGGCTTCGGCCGCGGCACCGGCGGCACCGCCGCCGATCCCGCAAGGCCGCCGGTTCTTCGTCGCCCGCGGCGGCCAGCCCGACGGGCCTTTCGAGCTCGTCAGTCTCGGCGAACAGCAGCGTGCGGGGCGACTCGGTCCGGATGATCTCGTCTGGGCCGAGGGCATGGCCGGCTGGGAGAGGGCTGCGACGGTGAGCGATCTCGCGGGCCTCTTCCCGGCGGCACCGCCGCCGATTCCAGGGAGCTGAGCTGCCGCTCATGCCTTGGAAGGTCGGGCCCTGGGGGCCCCGCTCGCGCGCCGGCACGGACCGCGCTCCGCCCACCTCGGTCGGCTCGGCAGCCGAGCGCGAGGCGCAGCTGGCTTGTAAGCAGTGCGGTGCCGTCCTCGGCTATGCGCCCGGGACCGACACGCTCGAGTGCGCCTATTGCGGCCACCGCAACCCGGTCCGCGTGGTCGAGACCGAGATCGTCGAGCACTGCCTGGACAATGCCCTGGCCGACGGTCTCGGCAGTGCCCCGGTCGAGGAGACCCGGACGGTCAAATGCAACAGCTGCGCCGCCGAGTTCACTTTCGACCCGACCACCCATGCCGGCTCCTGTCCGTTCTGCGGCCACTCGATCGTCCAGGACACCGGCATCCACCGCCAGATCAAGCCGGCCGCCCTCCTGCCCTTTCTGCTCACCGACCGCGAGGCCAAGGAACGGGTCCGCCACTGGCTGCAGAACCTCTGGTTCGCGCCCGACAAGCTCAAGACCTATGCCCGTGACCAGGGCCGGCTCTCGGGCGTTTACCTTCCCTACTGGACCTTCGACAGCAAGACCCGGACCCGTTACAGTGGCCGGCGCGGCGACTACTACACCGTGCCGATGCAGGTGCGGGTCCGGGTCGACGGCAAGATGGTGACCCGGACGCGCAACGTGCAGAAGATCCGCTGGCGACCGGCCGCGGGCGAGACCAGCCGGTTCTTCGACGACGTCCTGGTGCTGGCCAGCCGGTCGCTGCCGACCTGGATGACCGACCGGCTCGAGCCCTGGGATCTCATGGGGCTTCAGCCCTATACGCCCGAGTTCGTCGCCGGCTTTCAGGCCGAGGCCTACCAGCTCGGCCTCGACGAGAGCTTCGAGACGGCAGCCCGGAAGATGCGCGAGGTGATCGCCCGGGACGTCAGGCAGGCGATCGGCGGCGACGTCCAGGAGGTGCACCGGATGGATATCCAGCACCGTGATCGGACCTTCAAGCACATCCTTTTGCCCTGCTGGCTCGGGGCTTATCTCTTCGGCGGCAGGAGCTATCACCTCTGCGTCAACGCCCGGACCGGCGAGGTTCAGGGTGAACGCCCCTACAGCTGGGTCAAGATCGGGCTGGCACTGCTGGCCGCCGCCGTCGTCGCGGGCATCGCCGCCGGCATCTTCCTGGCGAGTCAGTGATGGCCGACGCCACCCCTGCCCCCGGTCCGACCCGCGACCTCTACGATCTGCTCACCGGCGACGACGAGGCCCGGGTCTGCCGGGACATCCCGGACGCGGCCTGCAAGGAGCAGCCGCGGAGCTTCTTCATTCACGGCCTGTCGCTGGCGCTGACCAAGCTCGGCGACGGCCTGGCCGATCCCAAGCTGGTCCTTTCCTGGCTGCTGTCGACCCTGGGTGCGCCCGGCTACCTGATCGGCCTGCTGGTCCCGGTGCGCGAATCGCTTTCGCTGCTGCCGCAACTGCTGATCGCAGCGCAGATCCGGGCTTTTGCCGTCCGCAAGTGGTTCTGGGTCACCGGAACCACGATCGAGGGGGTGGCGCTCCTGCTGATGGCGCTGAGTGCCGTCCTCTTCGAAGGCGCGGCCGCCGGCTGGGCGATCATCGTCTGCCTCGCCGTCTTCAGCCTCGCCCGCGGTGTCGCCTCGATCGCGCAGAAGGACGTGCTCGGCAAGACCATCGCCAAGACCCGGCGCGGCACCGTCTCGGGCTATGCCGGCACCATCGCGAGCCTCGGTACCGGTGCGTTCGGCGTCTATCTCGTCGTCTTCGGGCAAGCCGACAGCGCCGGTTTCTTCGCGCTGCTGCTCACCGCCGCCGCCGCCCTCTTCCTCACCGCGGCATTGGCCTTCAGCCGCCTCGAGGAGCAGGCGGGTGCCACCGAGGGTGGCGGCAACGCCCTCGACTTTACCCGAAACGAGCTCGCCCGCCTCGGCGACGACCCAGCCTTCGCCCGCTTCGTCGCCGCCCGCGCCCTGTTCGTCTCGGCCGCCCTCCTGCCCCCCTATCTCGTCATGGCGCTGCAGCGGACCGAGGGTGCGGGGCTCTTCGATCTGGGCCAGCTGATCCTCGCCTCCGGCATCGCCGGCGGGCTCAGCTCCTTCGTCTGGGGCCGGCTCGCCGACAAATCCAGCCGGCAGGTGATGATGGCGACGGGCGGCCTCGCTGGCCTCACCGCGCTCACCACGGGCCTCTTGGCCCTCTCGGCACCTGCCGCCCTCGGCCTGCCACTGCTGGTGCCAGCGGCGATCTTCCTCGTCGCCCTGGCGCATGCCGGCATGCGGATCGGCCGCAAGACCTACATCGTCGATCTCGCGGGCTCCGACCGCCGCGCCGGCTATGTGGCGCTCAGCAACACGCTGATCGGCGTGGTGCTGCTGCTCAGCGGCCTCGTGGGTGTCTTCGCCGAACTCGCCGGCGTCGGCTTCACCCTGCTCTTGCTCGCCGCCGCAGCCGGCCTCGGCGTCTGGCTGGCCTCCGGGCTGCCGGAGGTGCAGGAGGACTGAACAGCGTTGCGGCAAGCCGCTGCTCCGGCCATAGTCATTGTCATGAGCACGGTGATTTTCGACACGCACAGCTTCATCAAGCGTCTGGTCGGTGCCGGCATGCCCGAGCAGCAGGCGGAAATTCTTGCCGACGAGCATGCGCGCCTGCTGAACGAGCGTCTGGCAACCAAGCCGGACTTGGAGAAGCTGCGCGCCGAGCTTCAGCGCGACATGGCGGAACTAAAGGCAGGCATTCTGCAATGGATCGCCGGCATGCTGGTGGCCCAGGCAGCGATCATCGCGACCCTCGTGAAGCTACTATAGCGACCCCCAGCCCAAGACGCCGAGATAGACGACGTAGAGGGCGAGCAGCACCGCCCCTTCGCGCCGGGACACGATCCAGCCGCTGACGGCGAAGAAGAGCAGCATCACGGTGGCGGCCAGCATCACCCAGATGTCGAACTCGATGATCTCGACCGGCACGTCCAGGGGATGCACGGCCGCGGTGATGCCGAGGATCCCGAAGATGTTGTAGATGTTCGAGCCCAGGATGTTGCCCAGGGCGACGTCGCCCTGCTTGCGCAGAGCGGCGATCACCGCTGTCACCAGCTCCGGCAGGGAGGTGCCGACCGCGACCACGGTGAGCCCGACCACCGCTTCGGAAACGCCGGCAACCGCCGCCAGCTCGATCGCCGCGTCGACCAGCAGCCGGGCGCCCACGATGGTCAACGCGATGCCGCCGATCGCGAAGCCGAGCGCCGCCGGCAGGCCCATCGGCTTGCCCGAGAGCGGCAACTCGGCTTCCGTCTCCGCCTCGTGCATGGCTGCCGACTCGTCGGGGCTGCGGCTCTCCTTGACGTAGGTGAAGACGATATAGGCCAAGAGTGCGGCAATGAAGCCGATCCCGGTCCAGCGGTCGAGGTGGCCGACCATGACGATCGCCGCGAGGATGGCCGCACTCAGGGCGACCACCGTGCCGTCGCGATAGAAGGCCTTGGGCGCGCAGACGACCGGTAGCAGCAGCGCGCCGATCCCCAGGATCAGCAGGATATTGGCGATGTTGCTGCCCACCACGTTGCCGACGGCGATACCGGGCGAGCCGGCGAAGGCGGCCTGCAGCGAGGTGACCAGCTCCGGCGTCGAGGTGCCGAAGCCGACCAGCGCAATGCCGATGAAGAGCGGCGACAGCCCGAGCCCGAGTGCCGTCGCCACCGCACCACGCACCAGGGCCTCGCCCCCCAGGACGAGCAGGACAAAACCTGCCACAAGCGACAGCAGCATCGATCACGACCCCGGGCGGCAAGCGGCGACTATGCCGCGCCCGTATAGAGGATAGCGCCGGCTTGCACAGCAGAAGAACGACCCCGGGACGGCGGGCCTGAGCCGATGTGGCAAACCGACAGTCTCGTCCTCGTCACCCTCACCTTCCTCGCCGCCGGCTTCGTCAAGGGTGTGGTCGGGCTCGGCCTGCCGACCATCGTGCTCGGCGTGCTCGCGGTTCCGCTCGGCATCACCCAGGCGATCGCCGTGCTGCTCGTGCCGTCACTGGTCACCAATGCGGTGCAGGGCTTCTCCGGCCCGGAGCCCTTGGCGATCTGCCGTCGCCTCTGGCCGCTCCTGCTCGCGGCCGCCCTCGGCATTCTGGTCGGCACCGGTGCCCTGGCCCGGAGCACCGGCACCGGTCCCGCCATCGCCTTGGGCGTGCTCATCGCACTGCACGGTGCGATCAGCCTCCTCGCCCCGCCGATCCCGCATCCGGGCCGCAACGAGCGCTGGCTCTCGCCGCTCGCGGGCCTCGCCAACGGCCTGATCACCGGCTTCACCGGCTCGGCCATTCTGCCGGCGGTGCTCTATTTCCAGGCGCTGCGGCTCGACAAGGAGCGGCTGGTGCAGGGGATGGGGCTCCTGTTCTGCATCTCGACGGCGGTGCTGATGGTCGCCTTTACCCGGTATCGGCTGCTGACCGCCGAGTTGGCGCTCCTTTCCAGCCTGGCGCTGATCCCGGCTCTGGGGGGTCTCTGGCTGGGCGCGCGCGTCCGCCGCCGGATCGCCGAGGAACGGTTTCGCCGGCTGCTCTATGTCGCGCTCGTCGTGCTCGGGCTCGGCATCGTCTGGCGCACCACGGGCTGATCGCGATTGACCCGAACGGCGGCCGGGCGCGTATCCTGCAGCAAAGGAGTGATGCGATGCTGTGCAGAAGACACGAACGACGAACCTACCGGGCCGCCCTCGTCACCGGTGCCTCATCCGGCATCGGTGAGGCCTTCGCCCAGGAACTGCCGGCCGAGACCGACCTCGTGCTCACCGGCCGCGATGCCGAGGTGCTGGCAGCACTCGCCGCCGAATTGATGCGCGACGGCCGGCGGATCGAGGTCATCCAGGCCGATCTTGCGACCGAGGAGGGCTGTGCCCAGGTGATCGAGGCGGCCGATGCGTTCGGCATCGATCTTTTGATCAACAATGCCGGGCTCGGCCGCTTCGGCCCGCATCTCACGAACCCGGCCGAGGCCGAGGCGATGACCGTGCGCGTCAATGCCGAGGCCACCACTCGGCTCTGCCGCGGCCTCTTTCCCGGCATGCTGGCGCGGGCGAAGGACAACGGTGCTCGTGCGGCGGCAGTCAATCTCGCCACCACCATCGCCTTCACCCCGGTACCGCAGTTCGCCGTCTATGCCGCGAGCAAGGCCTATGTGGTGAGCTATACCGAAGCGCTGCAGGCCGAACTCGCCCGCGAGCCGCTCGATCTGCTGCTCGCCATGCCGGGCTCGGTCGACACCTCCTTCGGCGAGCGTGCCGGCTATCGCGGCAGCCGGCTGCCGGGTGCCATCTCGCCCGAGACGGTCGCTGCCAAGGTGCTGGCCGCCCTCGGCCGGCAGAAAGTGGTCTATACCGACTGCCTGAGCGAGAAGGGTTTCGGCCCGCTCACCGGCCTGCGCGGCCTCGGTGCCACCGGAATCGCCACCGGCCTCGGCGTCTTCCAGCGCCTGCAGACGCTGCGGCGTTGACGCCCGGCCGGCGCGTCACCCGTCTTCAGCTTTTGTCCGCTGTTCCGCGACGAGGCCGGCCAGCCGCTCGACCGGCACCGCCCCGGGCAGCACCGCTTCGCCGATGACGAAGCTCGGTGTGCCGTTGATGTCGAGCCCCTGGGCCAGGAGGATGTTGTCCTGGATGTGCTCGGCGATCGGCTCGGCCTGCATGTCGGCGAACAACTGGTCGACATCGAGCCCTTGGGCCTCGGCCAACCGGCGGATGACCGCCTCGTCGATCCGGTTCTCGGCGAGCAGCGCCCAGTGCATCGCCTCGTAGCCGCCCTGCCGGTGCGCGGCGAGTGCGGCGCGTGAAGCGAGGAGCGAATCCGGCCCGAGGATCGGGAACTCCTTCATGACCACCCGCAGGTTCGGGTCGTCGGCGAGCAGCGCCTGCATAGGCTCGGCCATGATCCGGCAATAGCCGCAGCGATAGTCGAAGAACTCGATCAGGGTGACGTCGCCGTCCGGGTTGCCGAGCACCGGATCGCGCGCATCGGCATAGAGTGCGTCCTGCTCGCCCGTCAGCCGCTCGCGCTGCTCGACCGCCGCTTGCGCCTCGCGCCGCCGCTGCAGCTCCTCGATCGCCTGCATGATGATCTCGGGCTCGCGCAGCAGATACTCCCGAACGATCCGCTCGACCTCGTCGCGCGGCAGCTCGTCTTGCGCCGATCCGCTCAGCGGTGCCGCCGAGAGCAGGCCGGCCAAGGCAGCCCACGCCCAAAAGCGACCACGCCGCCAGCCCCGCTGCATCGTCCACCCGTCCGTCATCCGACCTCCTTGCATTTCGGCTGCCGACGGCAACCCGCCGCAGGCTCATAGCCGCATCCGCCCGGCCACGCGAGGGGCGAGGGCACAATTTCCCGTGAGCAGGTGCTCGGGTGGGAACCGGGAACCGTCGGCTGTCGGCCGCCCCGGCACGACCGACGCGATGAACCTTCCTTTGCCCTCGTCGGCGCAGGTTCGGCCGGTGTAGCGACCGGCTGGCGTTCCTTGCCCTCGGCGCAGTGCTAGCGTTCGACAACGGATTCGTCCCGAAGTTGGCGGGCGGACAATCGATTGGGTTGCCGTGTTCTCGGCGGCCATCGGCACGGTACCCCATCCTTCGGGCCAGCTGCGGACCACCCAGTTCTCGAACACGGCGGGCAGATGGTGACCGCCGGCGCGGTATTCGGTGCGCAGCGAGGCGAAGACGCCGAGCCGGAGTGCTCGAGGCTCAGCTGCGTCGTTCGCCGGCAACGAGCGCAGCCAGAAGCCGGCGAGCAGGATGGGGGTGGTCCCCCAGATCACGAGCGCCGTGACGGCGCTGTCGACGATCGGCAGGTCGCTGGTGGCGCTGACCGAGAAGCCGTCGACGTCGCGGACCGAGAGCAGGGTGATGCCGCTGAAGGCGAGAAAACCCGGCAGCAGCCAGGAGTTGCGTGCCGTGGTGGTCAGCGCCTCGATGCGCTGGACGGCCGTCTCGGGATCGCGAAACTCGGGCGGCGGCTCAGCGTCGCTCATCGCCGGCTGCCCAAACTGCATGGCCGCACCCGACGCCCGTGCGCCACAGTCCAAAGGAACGGTGGGGTGCGGGGAGGATCATCCTCCCCGCATGTCTTTCCCCGGTGTTGCCTGCGGCCGGATCAGACCATGTACTGGCCGCCGTTGACCGAGACCGTGGAGCCGGTGACGAAGCCTTCCTTGTCGCTGGCGAGGAAGAGGACGCAGCGGGCGACCTCGTTGGGCTCGCCGAGACGGCCGACCGGGATGTGCGGCAGGATGCGCTCGTCGAGGACCTTCTGGTCGATCGCCTTGACCATTTCGGTGCCGATATAGCCCGGGCAGACGGCGTTGACGGTGATGTTGGAGCGGGCACCCTCGAGGGCCAGCGCCTTGACCATGCCGATGGCCCCGGCCTTGGCGGCCGAGTAGTTGGCTTGCCCGGCCTGGCCCTTTTGCCCGTTCATCGAGCTGATGACGATGATCCGGCCGAACTTGCGCTCGCGCATCTTCGGCCAGAGCGGGTGGGTCATGTTGAAGAGGCCGGTGAGGTTGGTGGCGATCACCTTGTCCCACTGCTCGTGGCTCATCCGGTGGAACATGGCATCGCGGGTGATGCCGGCATTGTTGACCAGCACGTCGATCGGCCCGACCTCGGCCTCGACCTGCTCGATGCCCTTGGCACAGGCATCGTAGTCCTCGATGCCCCACTTGTAGACCGGGATTCCGGTCTCGTCGTGGAACTTCTTCGCCGCCTCTTCGTTGCCGGCATAGTTGACCGCAACTTTATAGTCATGAACCTGGAGAGACTTGGCAATTGCCGCGCCGATCCCGCGGGTCCCACCGGTCACCAGAGCCACATGCTGCATCATCATCCTCCCTCAACTCGGTTGCTTGGCTGCGACGCCCGGCGAAAGCGGCGGGCGTCGGAATGGACCCGGCCGGCGGCGGACCACCGGCCGGGGACGTGTCGGGTGCTCAGCGCTCCTGGCGCTCAGCGCTCGAGGCACATGGCGATGCCCATGCCGCCGCCGATGCAGAGCGTGGCGAGCCCCTTCTTGGAGTCGCGCTTCTGCATCTCGTGCAGCAGTGTCACCAGGATGCGGGCACCCGACGCACCGATGGGGTGACCGAGTGCGATCGCCCCACCGTTGACGTTGACCTTGTCGGTGTCCCAGCCGAGATCGCGGTTGACCGCCACGGCCTGCGCCGCGAAGGCCTCGTTGGCCTCGATCAGATCGAGGTCGTCGACCGACCAGCCGGCCTTCTCGAGCGCCTTCTTCGAGGCCGGGATCGGACCCGTGCCCATGATCGAGGGATCGACGCCGGCCTGCGCCCAGGCCTTGATGTGGGCGAGCGGGGTGAGGCCACGCCTCTCGGCTTCCTTGGCCGACATGATGATGACGGCTGCCGCCCCGTCATTGATGCCCGACGCGTTGCCGGCGGTGACCGAGCCTTCCTTGTTGAAGGCCGGGCGCAGCTTGGCCAGCTGGTCGTAGGTGCAGCCGAGGCGCGGGAACTCGTCGGTGTCGACGACGATGTCGCCCTTGCGGCTCTTGATCGTCACCGGCACGATTTCGTCCTTGAACTTGCCGGCGTTGATCGCGGCTTCCGCCTTGTTCTGCGAGCCCACCGCGAACTTGTCCTGGTCCTCGCGGGTGATCTGCCACTTCTCGGCGACGTTCTCCGCAGTCTGCCCCATGTGGTAGCCGCGGAAGGCGTCGAGCAGGCCGTCGCGCAGCATCGAATCCTGCAACTCGATGCTGCCCATCTTCTGGCCGTTGCGCATGTGCGCCAGGTGCGGCGCCTGGCTCATGCTCTCCTGGCCGCCGGCGAGCACGATCGTGGCATCACCCTCGTTGATCGACTGAATACCCATCGCCACCGACTTGAGGCCGGAGCCGCACAGCATGTTGACGGCATAGGCCGGCACCTCGACCGGGACGCCGGCGTTGACCGAGGCCTGGCGGGTCGGGTTCTGGCCGGCACCGGCGCAGAGGATCTGCCCGAAGATGACCTCCGAGAGCTCGCCAGGCTCGAGCTTGGCGCGCTGCAGCACCCCCTCGATCACCGTCTTGCCGAGGTCATGCGCGGGCAGCGACGCCAATCCGCCGTTGAAGTTGCCGACCGCGGTGCGCGCTGCGGCGACGATGACGATATCTGTCATGAGAGATCTCCCTCGGGTTGTTGTTTGCTCAGACGGTGGTAGCGCGTCCGGCCGGTCCGTTCGCCGTCCGTGGCGCTGTACTGCGACAATTTATACAGTAGAGGTTTCGCCACGGCGAGACCCGAAAACTCGTTGCAACCTTTCGCCGCAATGCTCGCGGATCACGCGCTTTTCTCGGCGGCCAGCAACCTAGGGTAGAGCCGGCGCTGCACGATCGGCAAGAGATAAATCGGAAACTGTGCGGCCGCGACGAACACCAGCATCGTCGTCGGCGCCGCATCGAGCACCGAGGCGAGAACGAGGCCCAGATTGTTGTTGCCGGCGACGAGCCCGGCGGTGAGGGCGGTGCGCCGGGCGACGAACGGCCAGAGGCAAAGGGCGGTGACCGCCTGCAGGCCGGCGTTGAGGACGCAGACGGCGAGCACGATCGCAAGCACGAAACGGGGCCGGTCGAGGGCGGTCGCCGTAAAGCCGTCCATAATGCCGACCGCGAAGACGACGAAGCCCAACACCGCGAGACCGTCGAGGACGGGTGCGGCGGCAGCGAGCCGCGCCGTCCCCACCCGGCGGCGCAGCACGAGGGCGAATGCTGCCGAACCGAGCACGATGACAGCGAGCCTGAGGCCGAGTGTGGCGGCGTCGAGATCGATGGCGAGCCCGGCGAGCCAGAGGGCAATCGGTGGTACGGTCAACGGCACCAGCGCGGTTGCCGGCACCACCACGAGCAGCGCCAGGGCGACGTCGAGCCCGAGCAGCACGGCAAGGGCGCCGGAGGCCATCAGCGGCGCGCAGGCGGCCGTCGTGATCAACAACGCCCGCAGCTCCGGAGCGAGCGATGCCGGCCACAGAACCAGGGCCACGAGCGCCGGCGCGCCGACCAGCGACCAGGCGACGAGGCCGAGGGCGAGACCGGGCCGTCGGGCGTGGTGGAGCAGCGAGGCGGGCTCCAGCTTCAACAGGGCGACGACGAAGGGCAGGAGAATCGCCGGCAGGAGCAGGGGTGCCGCGAGGCTCGCCAGGGGCGGGACGACGACGCCGGTGAAAACACCGAGGAAGAAGAGCAAACTCGCCTGCCGGCCGATCCAGGCGAGCCCGCTGCCGAGGACATTCATCCGCGCGGCGGCATGCTAGCCCCGGTCACTCGTCGCTCGCAGCGAGTGCAGTCGAGGCCGGCGTCGCGACCGCCTCGCCGTCCGATACCTCGACCAGTTCGACCAGACCGTGTCGGCCGCGCACCCGATGCTCGCCGAGCGAGCGCGTGGCCGGCCGCGCCGCCGGCGGGATCCTGGCCACACAGGCGGCGGTGGTAACGATGACCGTGACATGATCGGGGGCCACGAGATGGCCGATCTCCAGGAGCCGCTGGGCGACGTTCACCGGATCGCCGATCACCGTGTAGTTGGTCCGGGTGGGGGCACCCAGATCGCCCACGAGGATCTCGCCCGAGGCGATGCCGACCCGCAGCCGCAACGGTATCGCCGCATGCGTGTTGCGCGCGCGCACCGCCCGCGCCATGGCCAGTGCCGCATCGACGGCGCGCTTCTGGTGGTCCGGCACGGGCTCGGGCGCCCCCCAGAAGGCCAGGAGTCCGTCGCCCATATATTTGTCGATCACCCCGCCCGTCGCCCGGATGCAGGCCTCGAGATCGGCGAAATGGTCGTTGAGGAGGGCGCCCGCGGCTTCGGGGTCGAGGTCTTCGCTCAGGCTGGTGAAGCCGGAAATGTCGGTGAACATGATGGTCATCGGCCGTCGCCGCGGCCGGCCGATATCACGCTCCGGGTAGCGCAGCACGTAGTCGACGAGATCGCGTGGCAAATAGCGGACGAAACAGCCGAGCGCCGCCACCATCGCGTTCAACGAGTGCTCGGCGTCGTCGAGCTCGCGGATCCGCGAGCCGGACAGCGGCCGGATGTGGTCGAGCTTCAGCGTGCTGACGGCGCGCGCGGTGGCGGCGATCTGCGTCGCCGGGCGGGCGAGATTGCGGGCGAGCAGGACGGCGCCGAGGAGGCTGAGCACGATCAACAGCGAGGCCAGCAGCGTCGCCCGGTTCAGCTCCTGCCACTCGTAGCCGATGTCCTCCGAGCGGAAATAGCCGCCGATCAGCCAGGGCACCGTGCGCCCTTCGACAAAGGTATCGTAGAGATAGACATAGCTGCCGGCATCGCCCGGGCTGTAGTGCGCGTCGATGCCGAACCGGTCGATCCGGCGATCCTCCCAACCGGCCGCCCAGATTGCGGCGAGCGCCGAATTGCCGAGGTCGGCCAGCGTCGGCAGCGGTGCTGCGGGCCCGAGCAACGCGTTCGGCTGTGCCAGGTCGGCATGCGCCAGCACCCGCTCGCGGCCGTAGAGCACGAACGTCCCGATCTCGCCCGGGGTTGCGATCGTCGCCAGAAACGCCGAGAGATTGGGCACCGAGGTCGTGGCGATCACCGCACCGGCGATGCGACCATCGAGCCGGGTCGGCCGCGAATAGTAGATCAGCGTCGTTTCGGCATCGGCCGAATACAGCGGCTCACCCCACCCGGGTTCCGGGTTGTCGTCGTCGAGCAATGGCTGCATGGCCCGGACGATCGCCGGGTCGTCCGTCCAGCGGGCGAGATTGACCCCGATATCACCGTCGGGGCTACGGAAGGTCACGACGAGCCCGCCGTCCAGGTCGGCGAAGACGGCGGCATTGAGCTGTGGGGCGGCGGCCAGCGCGTAGCGCAGCGCCTGGGTGAGTGCCGCAGGATCGCCCGTATCGATCTCGCCGCTCGCGATGCGCCGGCTGATCTCGTCGGTCAGCGCCTCGGCCGGGGCGAGGAACTGCTGCGTGCGGGCCTCGACCAGGGTCAGCACCAGGGCGGCCTTGTCGCTCAACAGCCGCAAGGTGTTCTCCCGGGCCGTGCCGAGTGTCAGCCAGAGGACGAGGCCGAGCGAAACCAGCATGGCCAGTCCGATGCTCGCGGCGAGAAAGACGCTCAGCGGCACGCGACGCTCGGCAGCGAGAGGGGGTTCCGGCGGGGTCTCGATCATGGCGCGCCACTCTAGAATGGCTGCCACGAACCGGCCAAGCGGCATCGTGGCCGCCCCCGGCCCGCCGGGCTTTCGGTGTGGCCGGGGCGCTGCTAAAGACGCAGGGCACGATGATCTCGCGTCGCGACGGAGCCAGCCATGATCCCCCGCTACAGCCGGGCGGCGATGACCGCCGTCTTCGCGCCGGAGCGCAAGCTCGAGCTCTGGCTCGAGGTCGAGCTGAGCGTCGCCGAGGCGATGGCCGAGCTCGGCCAGCTCGACAAGGCGGCGGTGGCCGCACTTCGCGCCGAGACGGCAGCGGCCATGGACCGGCTGATCGATCCGGCCGCGGTCGACGCCATCGAGGCGACCACCCGGCACGACGTCATCGCCTTTCTCACCCATGTCGAGAACGTCTGCGGCTCCGAGGCCCGGCTCCTGCATCTCGGCATGACTTCCTCGGATCTGCTCGATACCACCCTGGCCCTGCAGCTGCAGGAAGCCGGCCGGCTGATCACGGCCGAGCTCGACCGGCTCCTGGCGGTCCTCGCCCGGCGGGCGCGTCAGCATGCGGGCGACATCTGCATCGGCCGCAGCCACGGCATCCACGCCGAGCCCACCACCATGGGCGTCAAGCTCGCCGGCTTCTATGCCGAGTTCGCGCGTCAGCGAAACCGCCTCGCCGCGGCGATCCGCGACGTCTCGACCTGTGCGATCTCCGGGGCGGTCGGCACTTTCGCCAATATCGACCCCGGGGTCGAGGCGATCGTCGCCGAGCGGCTCGGGCTCGAGGTGGAGCCGGTCTCGACCCAGGTGATCCCGCGCGACCGGCACGCCGCCTTCGCCTGTGCCCTCGGCCAGCTGGCGAGCTCGATCGAGCGGCTCGCCACCGAGGTCCGTCTCCTGCAGCGCAGCGAGGTCAGGGAGGTCGAGGAGTTCTTCCATGCCGGGCAGAAGGGCAGCTCGGCGATGCCGCACAAGCGCAATCCGGTATTGAGCGAGAATCTCACCGGCCTCGCGCGCATGATCCGGGCCGGCGTGGTGCCGGCGCTCGAGAACGTCGTGCTCTGGCACGAGCGCGACATCGCGCACAGCTCGGTCGAACGGGTGATGCTGCCGGACAGCTGCATTCTCACCGATTTCGCACTCGATCGCCTCGCCGGCATGATGGACAAGCTGGTCGTCCACCCCGACCGCATGCGGCGCAACCTGGACGCCACGCACGGGCTCTACAACAGCCAGACGGTCCTCCTCGCGCTGGTCGATGCCGGCATGGCGCGCCAAGCCGCCTACGAGCTCGTGCAGAAGAGCGCCATGCGCGCCTGGGAGGCGGAACAGCCGCTCCTCGATCTGCTCGTCGCCGAGCCCGAGGTCACCGCCCGCCTGCCCGCGGCCCGGCTGCAGCAGCTGTTCGACCCGGCGCGCCATACCGCCCACGCGACGACGATCATCGAGCGGGCCCTGGCGGTGCCGTTAACCGAAAATTGAGGTTTTGCTGCGATGGTCACGTCGATCAGCACGGAGCTTCTGATGCGCCACCTCTGTCGCCTCGCCTGTCTCGCTCTCGTCCTTCTCGCCATGCTGGGCGAGGCGCGCGCCGGCATGCTGGTCGAGGGCATGTTCAACGGCGTGCCGATCCGCGCCGAGACCGGCAGCGATCGCAATCTCGTGCTCGTCTCGGTCAACGGTAGCCGGCATCTGGTCGATGTCGAACGGCGCCACGTCTACCCGGGCGGCGGCGGCGCGATGATCCGCGCCGGTGCGCTCGACGACGGCGCGCCGTTGCCCGCCTACTCGTTGCGCAAGTGGAGTGCGGGGCCGCAAGTGGCGGGCCACGCCTCGACCTACCACGTGCTCCAGGTGGGCGAGCGGATCTGCGGCGAGGTCCTGGCCTCGGCCTGGATGGCCCCGTTCATCGAGCCGATCACCCGCTCGCTCGAGCTGTTGCAACGGCTCGAGCCGGAACTCGAGCCGGTCGACCGGGCCGAGTGCGGGGCGATCCCGTTCGCCGTCTACGCCAGAAACGGCTGGCCCTTGATGGCCGGCTGGGCCGACGAGGCGGCCTTCCTGACGCAGACGGTCCGCTTCGACCACTACCCGGACGACGCGATCTTCCAGCGGCCCTGACCTCGAGCCGGGCGCCATGCAGACGAGAGAATGGCGGGGAGGCAGCGCCTCCCCCCGAGAACCT
>Ga0208075_1000043_pt1 | contig 74134 bp, 68 predicted proteins | sample HotLakmasection5_FD_184728 | JGI IMG/M metagenome (GOLD analysis project Ga0208075, IMG submission 184728) | Hypersaline microbial mat communities from Hot Lake, Washington, USA - Section #5 (SPAdes) | ecosystem: Environmental > Aquatic > Non-marine Saline and Alkaline > Hypersaline > Microbial... | reverse complement strand
AGACAGCCTCCTGCGACTCCGAGCCCACCGAATGCAGCCGGCCTGACCGCGCGCCGCCCTCGGAAAAACCGCTCAAACTCGAAATTCTGCAAGAGGCTCCAAGGAAAACCCCCGAAAGCCGTAAGGTCTTCGGGGCGCACGCTTCATGTCGAAACCAAACGGAGGAGCCGACCATGCCACTCGATCTTGGCGACTTCAACCTCGTATCCAACGCCCTGTCCTTCACGATCGCTGCCTTCCTCGCATCGACCGTGTTCTTTTTCTTCATGCGTCAGCATGTCGCTCCGGCCTATCGGTTGGCGTTGCTGCTGTCCGGGCTGGTGACGCTGATCGCGCTGTACCACTACGTCCGCATCCACGCGAGCTGGCACGAGGCCTACCAGATCACCGAGACCGGCCTGGAGGCGACGGTCATCCCGTTCAACGACGCCTACCGGTACGTGGACTGGCTGCTGACCGTGCCGCTGCTGCTGATCGAGCTGATCCTGGTCATGCGGCTGCCGCGGGATCAGGGCCGGTCGCTGATGATCCGCCTGTCGGCCGCGGCGGTGCTGATGATCCTGCTCGGCTATCCCGGCGAGATCTCCGACAACGACGTCACGCGCTGGACCTTCTGGGCGCTGTCGATGATCCCGTTCCTGTACATCGTGTACACTCTGGTGGTGGGCCTGACCGACGCCATCGACCGCCAGCCCGCCTCCGCCCGCGGCCTGGTCAGCCAGGCGCGCTGGCTGACCATCGTGGTCTGGCTGTTCTACCCGATCGTGTTCCTGTTCCCGATGATTGGCCTGTCCGGCGCCACCGCCGAGGTGTTCGTCCAGGTCGGCTATTCGGCGGCGGACGTCTTGGCCAAGGCCGCGTTCGGGCTGTACATCGTGGCGATCGCCTACACCAAGTCGCGCGACGAGGCCGGCTGGCACATGGGCGACACCGAGCAGACCTGGTCGCGGCGCGAGGCGGCGCAGTAGGCGCCGCACGATTCCAGGGGCTATCGCCATGACCCCGCGCGACGCCCGCCGCGGCGGGGCCGGCTCCGGACCTCCGGACCGGCCCCCCGCCCCGCCGCTGGCCCGCGTCGAGGCCCTGATGCGGCAGGCCGCCGGCCCCGGCACCCTGGGCGAGGCCCTGCGGCACCACCTGGGGGCCGGCGGCAAGCGGTTGCGCGCCCGCCTCGCCCTGCGCGCGGCGGCGGACGCCGGCCTGGACCGCGACGCCGCGGTGGTCTGGGCGGCGGCGTGCGAGCTGCTGCACAACGCCACCCTGGTCCACGACGACCTGTGCGACCGCGACCCGCAGCGGCGCGGCCGCCTTGCGGTATGGGCGCGGTTCGGCGAGACCGCGGCGGTCTGCCTGGGCGACCTGCTGCTGACCGAGGCGGTCGCCGTGCTGGACCGGCTGCCGGCGGGGGCCGGGCGGGACGCGGCGCGGGGGCTGCTGACCGGCACGGCCCGCGCCTTGGCCGAGGGGCAGGTCCGGGAGGTCGACGCCGCCGCGGCCGGGGTGCCCGACGCGGCGGCCTGCACCGCCGTCGCCGAGGGCAAGACCGTGCCGCTGGTGACCCTGCCGGTCGACGGCGTGCTGGCCCTGGCCGGGGCGGACGCCCCGGCCCGCCAGGCCGCCCGCGCCGCCTTCGCCCACCTGGGCCACGCCTACCAGATCCTGGACGACGTCCAGGACCTGGTGCCGGAAGGGGCGCGCCCGGCCGGGCAGGACCTGCGCCGCCGGGTGCCCAACGCGGCGCTGGCCGCCTTCCGGGAGCGGGCCGGGTCCCTCGACTGTGCCCGGCTGGACCGCGACTGGCGGGACGGCCGGATGGCCGAACGGGCGGACGCCTGGGCGGCCCGCATCGCCGCCTCCCCGGCGCCGGCCGACGCCCTGGCCCGCGCCGGCGAGCGGATCGCCGCGGCCCGCGCGGCGGCGGCCGAGGCTCCCCCCGCGGCGCGGCCCGGCTTCGCCGAGCTGGCCGGCACCCTGTCCGGCTGGCTGGCCCGCCTGGAGGCCGCGACCGGACCCGCGGCACCCGGCCGACGCGCCGCCGGGGCCTGATCCATCCTGCCGAGGAGGAGACGAGCGTGACACCCCGCGACGACGTCCTGCCTGCCCGCCGCCCGGCCCGAACCGCCGGCACCGGCGCGCGCGTGGACGACGGCAACCGCATCGTCGTCATCGGCGGCGGCTTCGGCGGCATTGCCGCGGCGCTGCGGCTGCGCGCGCAGGGCCGGCCGGTGACGCTGATCGACCGGCTCGACCGCCTGGGCGGCCGGGCGCAGGTCTATGAGATCGACGGCGTCCGCCACGACGCCGGCCCGACCGTGGTCACCGCGCCGCACCTGTTCGACGAGCTGTTCGCCCTGTTCGGCCGGCGGCGCGAGGACTATGTGCGGTTCCTGCCGGTGGCGCCGTGGTACCGGATCCGCTTCGCCGACCGGGAGCACCTGGACTACGGGCCGGGCGAGGACGCCACCCTGGCCGAGGTGCAGCGGCTGAGCCCCGGCGACGTGGACGGGTTCCGCCGCCTGCGCGCCCACGCCGGCCGGCTGTTCGCGCGCGGGTTCGAGGACCTGGGCGCGCACCCGTTCCACCGCGTGGGCGACCTGGTGCGGGAGGCGCCGCAGCTGCTGCGGCTCGGCGCGCACCGGTCGGTGTACGCTACCGTGTCGCGCTACCTGAAGGACCCGCGGCTGCGCCAGGCGTTCTCGCTGCAGCCGCTGCTGATCGGCGGCGACCCGTTCCGGACCACGGCGATCTACCTGCTGATCCAGGAGCTGGAGATGCGCTGGGGCGTGGTCTACCCGCAGGGCGGCACCGGCGCGCTGGTCGACGCGCTGACCGCGCTGCTGCGCGAGGCCGGCGTCGACCTGCGCCTCGGCACCACGGTGGAGGCGATCGAGACCGAGGGCCGGCGCGTCCGCGGCGTGCGGCTGGAAGGAGGCGGGCGGCTGCCGGCCGCGGCGGTCGTGGTCAACGGCGACCCGGCGCACGTCCACGCCCGCATGCTGCCCGGCCTCGCCCGCCGGCGCTGGACCGACCGGCGGCTGGCGCGGCTGAAGTACACGGCGGGCCTGGTGGTGCTGTACTTCGCCACCGACGTGCCGTACCCGGACGTGGCGCACCACACGATCCTGCTGGGCGGCGACTTCCGCGGCGAACTGGACGCGATCTTCCGGCGCCGGGCGCTGGTGCCGCGGCCCAGCCTGTACCTGCACCGGCCGGCGGCGACCGACCCGGCCATGGCCCCGCCGGGCGGCGACGCGTTCTATGCCCTCGCCGTGGTGCCCAATCTGCAGGCCGGGATCGACTGGGCGGCGGCCGAACCCGCGGTGCGCGCCGGCATGATCGGCCACCTGGAGGCGACCGTGCTGCCGGGGCTGCGCCGGCACCTGGTGTCCGCCGCGGTGCGCACGCCGGAGGACTTCCGCGACGCCTATCTGTCCCACCACGGGACCGGGTTCACCATTCAGCCGCTGTTCACCCAGTCCGCCTGGTTCCGGTTCCACAACCGGTCGGAGGAGGCGGCCGGGCTGTATTTCGTCGGCGCCGGCACGCATCCGGGGGCGGGGCTGCCGGGGGTGGTGACCTCCGCAAAGATCGTCGAGCGGCTGGTCGCCGAGGACCTGCCCCCCAAAGACCTGCCCGTTCCCGCGGCGGCCCGCCATGGCTGAGCCCGCGCCGGAGCGGCCCGAGGCGGTGCTGGCCCGCCACGGCCGCAGCTTCCACTGGGCGGCGGCCCTGCTGCCGGCGGATGCGGCGCGCGACGCGGCGGCGCTGTACGCGTTCTGCCGGCACGTGGACGACCTGAGCGACGCCGGCACCGACCCGGCCGCCGCCGGCGCGGCGCTGGTGCGCCTGCGCGCCGAGCTGGCCGACGGGCGCGGCGCCGATCCGCACGCGGCGGCCTTCCTGGACCTGGCCCGGCGGCGCGCCATCCCGGTGGCGCCGGCGCTGGACCTGATCGACGGCGCGCTGGGAGACCTGTCCGGCCCGCGGCTGGAGACCGTGGACGCGCTGGTCGCCTACGCCTACCGCATGGCCGGCACCGTCGGGCTGATGATGTGCCCGCTGCTGGGCGCGCACGACCCGGCGGCGCGGCCGTTCGCGGTCGACCTGGGCATCGCCATGCAGCTCACCAACATTGCGCGCGACGTGGCGGAGGACGCGCGGCTCGGCCGGCGCTATCTGCCCGCGGCGCTGCTCGGCACGGCGCCGGCGCCGGCGCTGCTGGCCGACCCGCCGCCGGACCTGGCGGCGCGCGCCCATGCGGCGGTGCTGGCGGTGCTGGACCTGGCCGATGCGTACTACCGCAGTGCCGACGCCGGCATGGCCTTCCTGCCGCCGCGGGTCCGGCTGGGGATCCTGACCGCCGCGCGCGTCTACGAGGCGATCGGCACGCGCATCCGCCGCGCCGGGCCGGAGCGTCCCTGGCAGCGCCGCGCCGTGGTGCCGGCGCGGCTCAAGGCCTGGCACACCGCGCGCGCGGCGGCGACCTGGGCGGCCACGGCGGGCGCCCGGCCGCCGGCGCACGACGCCGAGCTGCACCGGCCGCTCGCCGGGCTGGCCGGGGCGGGCGATGGGTGGCGCGGGGCGACGGCGGCTCCGGCGGGGGCCGGGATATGACGGCGCCGCGGCACATCGCGATCCTGGGCGGCGGGCTGGCCGGGCTGAGCCTGGCTTTGCAGCTCCGCCGCCACGGGGTCGGGGCGCGGCTGACCGTGGTCGAGCCGCGCGCGGCCTACGCCGACGACCGCACCTGGGGGTTCTGGGATACCGACCGGCACCCGTTCGAGGACCTGGTCGCCCGGCGCTGGCCCTGCTGGCGGGTGCGCACCGCGGCCGGCGAGGCCGCGGCCGGCGGCGGGCGGTACCGGTACTGCCGGCTGCCGGCGCCGGCGGTGTACGCGCGCGCGCTGGACGTACTGAGCAGGGATCCGGAGGTGGACCTGCGGATGGGCGCGGCGGCGCGCGGCATTGCCTGCGAGTCCGGCGGCTATCGCGTGCAGACCGATGCCGGCGACCTGCGCGCCGACCTGGTGTTCGACGGCCGCCCGCCGCCCCCGAACGCCGGCGCCGCGGAGCGTTACCCGTTCCTGTGGCAGCAGTTCGAGGGCTGGCGCGTCCGCGTGGACGGCGCCGCCTTCCGGCCCGACGCGGTCGACCTGATGGACTTCCGCGGGCCGCAGGACCTGGGCCTGCATTTCCTGTACGTGCTGCCGGAGGCGCCCGACGAGGCGCTGGTCGAGGCGACCTGGCTGGTCCCGGACGCGCTGTCGGCGGAGGCCGTCACGGCGCGCCTGGCCGCCGCCGTCGAGCGGCTGGCCGGCGGCCGGTCGTACGCCGTGCCGGGCCGCGAGCGGGGCCGCATCCCGATGACCACCGCGCCGCCGCCCCCGCCCGCGGCGCCGGGCGTCGTGCCGATCGGCACCCGCGCCGGCGCGCCGCGCCCGAGCACCGGCTATGCCTTCCTGCCCATCCAGCGGCACGGCGCCCGCATCGCCGCCGCCGTCGCGCGCGGACGGCCCCCGCTGGTGCCGATGCGCGGCGCGGGGACGGTCTGGCTGGACACGGTGTTCCTGCGCCGCCTGCTGGCCGACCCGGCCGGCGCGCCGGAGCTGTTCCTGCGGCTGTTTCGGCGGGTCCCGGCCGACCGGCTGGTCCGCTTCCTGTCGGAGACCGGCACGCCGGCCGACGTGCTGGCGGCGGTCCTCGCGCTGCCGGCCGGGCCGATGCTGCGGGCGGCGTTGCCCCGCATCGGGCAGGCCCATGGCCGGGCGGCCCTGCCCGGAGGACGGGGGACGGCGTGAGGAGCGGCGGCGCGACGGCCGCCGGCGCGTTCGCTGGCCGACGGTCGGCGGACCGCGGACCCGGCCGCAGGGGCGGCGAAGCCCGTATGCCGCAGGGCGACAGCCGGGACGCCGACACGACGACCGGACGCGCCGCGGCCCGCCGCGACCTGTCCGCCGGCCCGAGCGCGGCGCAGGACACGATCGGGACGCCGGGCGCCGCGGCGCAGGACACGATCGGGACGCCGGGCGCCGCGGCGCCGGTCGCGGTCCCGGATCGCTGGCGCCGGATGCACTTCGCCTCGGCCGCGGCGGTCACCCTGGCCGCCGTCGCGGCCGGCGCCGTCTGGCCGGACCCCGCCCTGCCGGTCCAGCTCGCCGTCACCGCCGCGGCGGTCGGCCTGCTCGGCCTGCCGCACGGAGCCGTCGACCACCTGTACGGGCGGGCCCGCTTCGCGCCGCGGTTCGGGCGGGCCTGGCCGGCGGTGTTCGCGGCCGGCTATCTGGGTCTGGCGGCGCTGGTCGTCGCGCTGTGGCTCGTGGTGCCGGCGGTCGCGCTGATCGGCTTCCTGGTCCTGAGCGCCCGCCACTTCGGCGCCGAGGACGCCGCCTTCGCCCCCGCCGCCGCGCCGGGCTCGGGTCCCGCACCGCCCAATGCCCCGCCCGCACGGCCGGAGCCGGCACCGCCCGAGGCCGCACGCGCGTCGCAGGCCGATGTCGGGCCGCCGGGCGCGGCCCTGCGCGCCGTCCGGTCTGCGGGATCGGCAACTTGGGCCGGCGCCGAGGTCTGGGCGCGCGGTGTCCTGCCGATCCTGCTGCCGGTTGCCCTGCACCCGGCGGAGACCGGCCGGCTGTTCGCCTGGCTGCTGCCGGGCAGCGAGCCCGCGAGCGTGGCGGCGCTGCTGACTGCCGGACAGCCCGCGACGGCGGCACTCGCCCTGGTCCTGGTCCTCGGCCTGTGCGGCGTGGCCGCGGTACGGCGGCGCTGGCCGATTGCGGCCGAGGTCGCGCTGCTGACGGCAATGTTCGCGGCACTGCCGCCGCTGCTCGGGTTTGCCGTGTATTTCTGCTTCTGGCATGCCCCGCGCCACAGCCTGCGCGTGATCGCCGACCACCACCCCGGCCGCCTGGCCCGGGGCCTGACCCGTTTCGCCCGCAGCGCCGCCGCCCTGACCGCCGCAACGGCTGTCGCGGCGGGTCTCGCCTGGGTCCTCCTCGCCCCCACCGGCGGCCCCGGCCCGGCCGCCACCCGGGTCCTGTTCATCGGCCTGGCCGCGCTGACCCTCCCCCACGCCGCGCTGCACGCGGGCGCCCCGAGGCGCCGGGCAGCTGGGCGCTGACCGCACCCGCGCGCCGCGTCTGCCCGGAGTCGGAACGCAAAGGGGGGACTCGAAAACGAGCGTCCGGGGCGAACCCCGAGTCAGACCGGGAAGCCTTCCCACAGGTCATCGACGCGGCCCTGGTCGCGGGCCAGGTCGTCCACCGCGGCGCGCAGGAGGTCGCGGACCGAGGCGATGCCGACGATGCCGCTCGGGTCGATCACCGGCAGGTGGCGGGCCCGCAGGTGGTTCATCGCCCTGAGCGCGTGCAGGCCGGTGGCGGTGGCGGGAATGGTCACCGGATCCCGGGTCATGACCTCCTCCACCGTGGTCGCCGCCGGGTCGCGGGCCGGCGCGACCACCCGGTCGAGCATGTCGCGGTCCGTGAGAATGCCGCACAGCGCGTCGTTGTCGTCGAAGATGAGCAGCGCCCCGACGCGGTGCAGGGTCATCGCGTGCGCCGCTTCGGCGACCGTTTCGTGGGGCGACAACCGGACCAGCGTCTGGATGCCGATGATCTCGCGAATGGTCCTGTCCAGCATGTACGGACTCCTTTACCGGGATGTGGCCGGGATGCGGCCAGCATGGGCCGGCCCGAAACCGGCGTAGCGCCTGTTGCGGGCGCGTGCAAGCCGCACGTTCGCCGCGCGCCCCGGCGCCCGCCGGTCCCTGCCGGATGCGGGACCGCGATGGACCCGAACCGGCCGCCGCGGCGTTTCCTACGGTTCCATACAGCGGCCGGGCCGCTTGGGCCACCGGCTCCGTGCACCGTGCGGGGCGGCGGGCCATCCGCGGGAGCGAGGGACATGCCGCAGATCGACGCGCCACCGCTCATTCACGGCCCCGACGGCGCCCCGCGCCGCGTCGGGGTCGAGCTGGAGTTCGGCGTCATCACCGCCGACGTCGCGGCCGACGTGGTCGCCCGGGTGTTCGGCGGCCGGGCCGAGCGCCTGGGGCCGCACCGCTTCCGGGTCGCGGAGACCCGGTACGGCACCTTCGGCTGCGAGCTCGATTCCCATTTCGCGCAGCTGGAGCTTGCGGTCGGCGAGACGGCGGGCGGGGACGATCGCCGGCCGCGCCTGACGGAGGCCGCGAAACGGCTGGCGCGGGCCTCCGACGCCGCCGTCGGGGCGGTGCTGCGCCACTGGATCCCGACCGAGATCGTCGCCCCGCCGATCCCCTGGCACGAGCTGGCGGTGCTCGACGGCCTGGTCGACCGGCTGCGCACGGAGGGCGCGCGCGGCACCTCGGCCTCGCCGGTCTACGGCTTCGCCGTCCAGCTCAACCCGGAGGTGGCCGCGACCGACGCGGACCACCTGCGCCGGCATCTGCAGGCCTACCTGCTGGCCTCGGACTGGCTGCGCCGGCAGGTCGATGTCGACCTGCTGCGCCTGCTGCTGCCGTTCGTGGAGCGGTTCCCGCTGCCCTATGCCGCGCACGTGCTGGCGCCGGACTACCGCCCGGACCTGGGCGGGCTGATCGACGACTATCTGGCGTTCAACCCGACCCGCAACCGCGAGCTGGACCTGCTGCCGCTGTTTCTGTGGCTCGATCCCGACCGGGTGACGGCGCGCGTGTCCGACGTGCGGGTCAAGGCGCGGCCCACCTTCCACTATCGCCTGCCCAACGCGGCGCTGGAGGACCGGACATGGAGCATCGTGCTGGAATGGAACCGCTGGGTGCGGGTCGAGCGGCTGGCCCACGACCCGGACCGGCTGGCACGGATGGCGCGGGACTGGCTCGCCAACATGGCGAACGCAGCACCGGCGGACTGGGCGTCCCGGTCCGCGCGGTGGCTGGAGCCGACATGACGCCGGGGCGCCTGCGGCGGCGTCCGCTGATCGCGGTGACCGGCTCGCGCCGGCGCTCGCTGCTGACCATGCTGCTCAACCGGCTCGCGCTGTGGCGGGCCGGGGCGCGCTCGGTGCGGCTCCACCCCGGGCGCGAGCGCAGCCTGGACGACATCGACGGCGTGCTGATCGGCGGCGGCGACGACATCTCGGTGGAGCTGTACGACCGCGAGCTGCGCCTGGACACCCGCGTCGACCCGGAGCGCGACGCCCTGGAGCTGCGCGTGCTGCAGGTCGCCGCCGAGCGCGGCCTGCCGGTGCTCGGCATCTGCCGCGGCGCGCAGATGCTCAACGTGTTCCGCGGCGGCTCGCTGCACGTCGACATCCATGCGGTGTACGAGGAGCTGCCGCGGCTGCGCACCATCCTGCCGCGCAAGCGGGTCGGCGCCCTGCCCGGCAGCCGGCTGCGCGCCCTGGTCGGCCGCGACGCCTTCCGGGTCAATTCGCTGCACCATCAGGCGGTGCGGGCCACGGGCGAGGGCCTGCACGTGGTCGCCCGCGACGAGTACGGCGTCGTCCAGGCCATCGAGGACGACCGCGGCCGCAGCGCGATCGGCGTGCAGTGGCACCCGGAGTTCCTGGTCTTCAACCGCCGCCAGCAGGGCCTGTTCCGCTGGCTGGTCACCCGGGCGCGGCGGTGCCGGGCGCGGCGGGCAGGTCGGGCCGATCCTGCCGTCGCCGCTGCGGACGGCAGCGCGGCATGCGGCCAGCGGCAGCCGCGTCAGGTGTAGGCCGCGCCCCGCGGGGACCAGAGCGCCACGAGGCCGAACCAGATCAGGGACAGGGACAGGATCAGCACGGCGAGCGGGAGGCCGCCGGGGCCGTTGCTTGACTGCATACTCGGGTCCGATCCCGTGGTTTTTCTCGCCGTGACACGTTAATCCGTTGACGAATCGCATGGACATGCCGCATTCCGCCTCAAGATAATCGTGTCGAGGACGGCAAGAGACCGACCGCATTTGCTGAATCTCTATGCGTTGCAATCATTCGTTTATGGGGCCCGCTGCCTGTCGCCTGCAGCGACGACTTGCGGTAGCGGCACCGGCATTGGGCGGTGACGGATGACGCCTCCGAGCCCCTGTCCGGTCCGGCCGGCGGACGACGCCGGCGCCGCGCGGCTGCGGCGGGAGCGGGCCGGGGCGGTGCTGGCGCAGGTGCCGGTGATCGCGGCGGCGCACATCGTCAATGCCGGTCTGGTCGGCGCCGTGTTCCGCCATGTCGAACCGCCGGCGATGCGGATCGCGCTGGCGGCCTGGGTGGCGGCGGTGTGGCTGCAGGCGCTGGTCCGGCTGGTGCAGTGGGCGCGGCGGCGGGTGTGGGCGAATGCGCCGGACGCTCCGGCCGGCGCCGCGGGGAACGTGGCGTGGAGCATCCTGGCCGGCATGCTGTGGGGGGCCATGGCGGTGACCCTGTATCCCGTGGCCACGCCGGCGGGGCAGGTGTTCCTGGCGTTCGTGTGCGCCGGCATGGCGGCGGGCGCGGCCACCACCCTGGCGCCGCAGCCGGCGGCCGCGGCCGGCTTCATCGTGCCGGACCTGATGCCGCTGGTGGCGCGGTTCGCCCTGGGCGACGACCTGGTGCACCGGGCAATGGCGACCATGCTGCTGCTGTTCGGCCTGCTGATGCTGATCATCGCCCGCAACCACGAACGCCGCTTCACCGAGAACGTCTGCATGCGGCTGTCGATCGAGGCGCTGCTCGGCGAGGTCGAGGCGGCGCGCAGCGAGCTGGAGGCCCGCGTCGCCGAGCGCACCGCCGAGCTCAACACCGCGCGCGACGAGGCCGAGCGCGCCAACCGCGCCAAGACCCGCTTCCTGGCCGCGGCCAGCCACGACCTGCGCCAGCCGCTGCAGGCCCAGGTGCTGTTCCACGAACTGATCGTCCGCCGCGCCCGCGACCCGGCGCTGGCGCCGCAGCTGGAGCGCATGGGCCGGGCGCTGGCCGCCCAGCAGCAGATCCTGGACACGCTGCTGGACGTGTCGCGCATCGACGCCGGGATGATCGCCGTCGACCGGCACGCCTTCGCGCTGGCCCCCCTGGTCGAGCGCCTGGCCCAGGAGTTCGGCCCGCAGGCCGCGGCCAAGGGCCTGGCGCTGCGCACCGTCCCGTGCACCGCGTTCGTGGACAGCGACCCGGCGCTGCTCGAACGGATCGTGCGCAACCTGCTGGGCAACGCCGTCAAGTACACCGACCGGGGCCGGATCCTGATCGGCTGCCGCCGCGCCGGCGCGGTGCGACGCCTGCAGGTGTGGGACACCGGCCCCGGCATCCCGGGGGACAAGCTGACGGTCGTCTTCGAGGAGTTCCGGCAGCTCGACAACCCGGCGGGCGACCGCAACCGGGGGCTGGGGCTCGGCCTGTCGATCGTCGAGCGCCTGGCCCGCCTGCTCGGCCACCGGGTCGCCGTGCGCTCCCGGGTCGGCCGCGGCACGGTGTTCGAGGTCGAGCTGCCGGTGGCCGCCCGACCGGAACCGGCGGCCGTCCCGGCCGCGCCGGACCCGGCCGCCGCGGCACACCCGGATGCGGGGCTGGTCGCGCTGGTCGACGACGACCGGGCGGTGCTGGAGGCGCTGACGCTGTCGCTGGAGGACGCCGGCTACGCCGTGGCCGCGGCCGGCGACGGCGAGGCGCTGCTGGCCCGGCTGCAGGGGCTCGGCCGAGCGCCGGAGGTGATCGTCGCCGACGACCGGCTGGGCCGCGGCCGCACCGGGCGCGAGGCGATCGCCGCCGTGCGCGCCGCCTTCGGCCGGCCGATCCCGGCGCTGCTGATCACCGGCGACACCTCGCCCGACCGCCTGCGCGCGCTGTCGGCGACCGGGCTCGAGGTGCTGCACAAGCCGGTCTCGCCGGGCCGGCTGGCCGCCGCGGTGGCGGCATTGCGCGCGGGTGACGCGCCCGGCGCCTCGCCGGGCCGGGCACCGGATGGGTCTTGCGCTGCACCGGAATTGCCATAATCCTGACGCAGGGTGGCGGTCGGCAGGACGCGGCGTCCGCGCACAGCCGGGCGCCGCCGCAGCAGGAGGACGACGCCTATGGCTCCGATCGTGGGGGTGTTCGCCGTGGCCGCCGTGGCCGGGTTCGGCGCCACGCTGGGGCACGGAGTGGCGCGGCAGGTGGTCTGGCCGCTGGCCGGACGGGCCGCCGCCACGGCGCGGGACGCCGCCGTCCGGGTGACGGCGCGGTCGGCGGAGACCCGCCGCCTTGCCTACGACGACTTCGCCGCGCCGCCCGACGCGGACGGCTGACGGTTCGATGCGGACAGGGAGACTGAGCGAGATGGTTCCGATTGCCGGAGTGTTCGTGGCCTCGACGGTCGCCGGATTCGGCGCGACCCTCGGCTACCGCCTGGCCCGCGACGTGGTCATGCCCGCGCTGGACCGCGCCGCGGCGGAGGCCGGCACGTTCTGGGAGACCGTGACCCGCAAGGACGGCACGGCCGCCGAGCCGACCGGACCCGGGACCGACGGCGACAACATCTGACAGCCGGCGCCGCGGCCGCTAGGCCCGGTACATCCTCAGCCAGTGCTGCGCGGCGAGCTGCGGCGCGACCATCGCCAGCTCCGCCAGGTCGGCGTTGGACAGGTGGGTCGGGAAGTCGCGGGCGAACGGCGGCGCGATCAGGCGCGCGCCCCACTCCATGGCCAGCCGGGTCGCGAAGGCGCGCGCCAGCACCGCGTCCACCGGGCAGTCCGGCGCCACGTCGGCGACCACGCCCTCCAGGGTGTGCAGCACCTTGCGGAACATGACCAGGTCGCCGCCGAAGCGCAGGCGCAGGCCGGTCACCGCCGCATCCATCAGTCCGGTCAGCCAGGCCAGCCCCGGCCATCCGCCCGCCGGCAGCCGGCCCAGCCCGGCGTCGGCGACCCGGCGCAGCGCCGCCTCGTCGACCGGCCCGCGCGCCAGCCCGGCAATGCCGCCCACGATGCGGTGCGGGTCCAGGCGCACGGCGCCGAGCAGGACCTGCGACAGGTGCACCCGGTCGTCCTTGGACAGGCGGCCGACCAGGCTCCAGTCGAGCAGGCCGAGCCGGCCGTCCGTGGTGACCATCAGGTTGCCGGCGTGCGGGTCGGCGTGGAACATCGTCGCCGGGCCGGCGGACCACAGCGGCCGCGCCAGCAGCGCCTCGACGATCAGCGCCGCCAGCCGGCGCCGTTCGGCACCGGACAGCGCCGCCACCTCGGTCACCTTGCGGCCGTCCAGCCGCTCCATCGCGGTCAGCCGCGGCGTGCACAGCGCGGGGAACACCTCCGGCACCGCCACGCCGGCCTGACCCGCATAAAAGGCGCGCGCCTCGGCCAGGTGTGCCTGCTCCTGCTCCAGGCGCACCTCGCGGCGCAGCAGGTCGCGAACCTCGATGAACGTGCCCTCGTAGTCGATCGCGGGCAGGTCGTAGGTCCGGCAGCGCTCGTCCAGGAAGGCGCCGACCCGTTGCAGCAGGTCGAGCTCCTGGTTCAGCCTGTCGGCGATGCCGGGCTTGAGCACCTTGAACACGCCGCGCCGCGGGGCGCCTTCGCCGTCGCCGGGCTGGCGCCACGCGAACGGCACGACCACGGCGACGCTCGCCTCGGCCAGCGGCGGCTCGTCCAGGGTGACGCCGTGCGCCGCCAGCGGCCCGAGCTCCGCCTCGATCAGCCCGCGCAGCTCGTCCAGCCCCTGGGCCGGGGCCATCGTCTCCAGTTCCTGGAGCACCCGGCGCAGCCCTTCCGGCAGGCGCCGGTCGCGCGCCACCACCTGGCCCAGCTTGTGCAGCGCCGGGCACTGCCGCGCCACCGCCGCCAGCCGCTCGTCCAGCCCGGCCTCGGCCGGCAGCGCCGCCTGGCCGGCCAGGATGGCCATGGTCCGTTCGGGCGGCAAGCCGCCCAGGAAGAACGCCAGCCCGCCCGTCACCGCCGGGCGGTAGCGGGCATAGGCCTCGGGCACCAGCGCGCCGATGTCGAGCGTCGCGCAGAACGCCTCCCAGTCCGACCAGTCGAGCATTGCCGGTCCGTCCCTCGCCGCGGCCGATCCGTGCCGGGCCGCGGCGGCATCGCAGTGCAGCATTTCCCCGATGGGAAAATAGCCTCGGCGGGTTTCAGGCACACGCATATCGCCCTGCGGCGAAATGTGCACCGCCTCCGCGGGCGGCCTACGCCCAGCGCCCCTCGAACAGCGGCCTGACCGGGTGCTGCTCGGCCTCCAGGTGCAGCTCCCTGAACATGTCGGCGCTGCGCCGGCTTTCGTCCCCGGTGTCCAGGGTGACGCCGAGTTCGTCCTCGACATCGCCGGCGGCCGAGATCAGCACCAGCTCGGTGCCCTCGACGTCCAGGAAGTCGGGCGGCTCCAGCTCGGCGAACTTGCGGCCGCGGAACACGTCCTGGAGTTTCTTCGGGTAGTCCGGCTGGTGCTTTTCCGGCAGGCCGGCGGTCTTCGGCGACGGCTCCTCCGGGTTCTTGACGGAGATGATGTAGCTGGCCTCGTCGGCCAGGGTCAGCTCCTCCTGCACGTCGCGCGGCCGTTCCGGCAGTTCCAGCGCGTAGACGAAGTGGGTGTGGTCGCCGTGGCGCAGGATGCGGTAGCGCCCCTCGCCGGCCGGCCGCGACGACGGCTGGCGCCGCTCGCCGCGGGTCTCGGTCTCGTAGCGCTCCTCGCCGAGGGGCTCGAGCATGTCGTCGGGATTCGGGCCGACGGTCTGCACGAACGCCCAAAACTTGTCGCGGCCCTTGGCTTCGGGCTCGCCGAGATGCTTCTGCCCGACCGGCAGCAGCCGGAACCGCCGCTCGCCGTCGGGCGCCAGCACCAGGAACAGGCGCTGCACGTCGCCGAGCGTTTCGGGGTCCTCCGTCTCCACCCGGGGCCGGTAGAAAAAATACACGTTGCCCGCTTCCAGCGTCTGCACGCCGCCATTGCCCTTGCCGGCCATGACGTCCTCCCGTTCATGGTATGCCTGTCGCACAATGCCACAGCAGTGCCGGAGCAACGCCGGCCGGCCGCCGCGGTTCCGGGCCCGCGGCGGCCTTGACAGGTGCGCTCTGCCGGATACATTGACTGACGAATAACGTAAATCGTCAGTCATCGCGGATCGCACCGCCGCCGTCATGGACACCGCCCTGCCCACCGACCAGCGCATCATCGCGGAGGCCGAACGCCTGTTCCGCGAGGTGGGTTACGCCAAGACCACGGTCGCCGACATCGCCTGCGCCTGCGGCATGTCGCCGGCCAACGTGTACCGCTTCTTCAAGAGCAAGAGCGCCATCAACGAGGCGATCTGCCGCCGCCACCTGGGCCAGGTCGAGGCGCTGGCGCGCGACATCGCCGGCGCCGACGCGTCCGCCTCAGCCCGGCTGCGCACCTACGCCGCGCGCATCCACGAGCAGACCTGCGAACGCTACATGGCGGAAAAGCGCCTGCACGACATGGTCGCCGCGGCGATCAACGAGCACTGGAGCGTGATCGGCCCGCACAAGCAGACCATGCGCGGCGTGCTGCGCGACATCATCGCCGACGGCGCGGCCACGGGCGAATTCCCGGTGCGCGACGTGGACCGCGCCGCGAGCCTCGCCGCGATCGCGCTCATGAAGTTCTGCCACCCCCTGGTCGTCGCCGAGCACATCGACGAGGACCTCGCCGGCCAGGCCGCGGCGATGGCCGACTTCCTGGTCAACGCCCTGCGCGCCGGGGCGGTCTGACCGGCCCCTTTTTTACGCTGGAGTGACGAATATGAACTTTCATCACTCGACATATGACAGCTCCGGGTCGGGCCTGCCCTCGGCATCGCCGCGCCGGCTGCGCGCCCTGATGGCGGGCATGGCGCTGCTGGTGCTGGCCGCGGCCGGCGGCGCGGTCGCCTGGACCTCCGAGAGCCCGGCCGAGCCGGCCCCGCCGCCGCCGCTCCCGGTGCGGGTGGTGGCTGTCGAGGTTCAGGACGGCTATCGGCACACCCGCACCTATCCCGGCCGCATCGCCGCGGCCCGCCGCAGCGACCTGGGCTTCGAGCGGGACGGGCTGCTGATCCGGGTCGGCGTGGACGACGGCGACACCGTCGCCGCGGGCGACATCCTGGCGGTGCTCGACACCGAGCCCCTGGAGCGCCGCCGCACGGAGCTCGCAGCCGCCCGCGCGGCGACGCTGGCCCGGCAGGCGCTGGCGGAGGCGACGCTGAGCCGCCGCACCACCCTGGTCGGCCGCGGCCACGCGTCGGAGCAGGCGCTGGACGAGGCGCGCTTCGAGGCGCAGGCGCTGGCCGCCGAGGCGGACCGGCTGGCCGCGGCGATCTCGGCCCTGGACCTGGACATCGACAAGTCGGTGCTGCGCGCCCCCTTCGCCGGCCGCATCGAGGCACGCCTGGCCGACGAGGGCACCGTCGTCGAGCCCGGCCAGCCGGTGCTGCGGCTGGTCGAGACCGGCCGGCTGGAGGCGCGCATCGGCGTGCCGGAGGCGGCGGCGCGGGCGCTGGACCCCGGCGGCACCTGGCCGGTCGAGATCGCCGGGGCGGGCATCGAGGCCACCCTGCGGACGGTGACCCCGGCGCTCGACCCGACCACGCGCACCGTCACCGCCGTGTTCGATCTGGCCCCGCAGGGCGCGGCCGATCCCGCCGTCGGCGCGCTGGTCCGGCTGCGCCTGCCCGAGACGGTGCCCGAGCCCGGCGCCTGGCTGCCGCGCAGCGCGCTGACCGAGGGCGTGCGCGGCCTGTGGACGGTGTTCACGCTCGACGGCAGCGAGGACGGCCGGGAGGGCGGCCCCGAGGAGGGCCCCGAGGAGGGCCCCGAGGAGGGCGACGTCTACCGGGTGCGCCGCGCCGACGTCGAAATCCTGCACGCCGAGGCCGACCGCGTGTTCGTGCGCGGCACCCTGACCGCCGGCGACCTGGTGGTCGCCGAGGGCACGCATCGGATCGTGCCCGGCCAGCGCGTCGTCGCGGCCGGCGACCATCTCGCCGAGGCCCGGCCATGACCGCACCGCTGTACGACCGGCCGCGCCTGCTGGCGCTGGTCCTGCTGCTGCTCGTGGCCGCCGGGCTGGCCGCGCTGGCCGCCGTGCCGCGGCTGGAAGACCCGCCGATCACCAACCGGGCCGCCACCGTCCTCACCCCGCTGCCCGGCGCCTCGGCGGAGCGCATCGAGGCGCAGGTCAGCGAGCCGCTGGAGCGGGCGCTGCGGGAAATCCCGGAGATCGACACCCTGGTCTCGACCTCGCAGGCCGGGCTGTCGGTGATCGGCATGGAACTGGCCGAGGACGTGTACGGCCATGCCGAGACCGACGCCATCTGGACGCGGGTGCGCGACAAGCTGGCCGAGGCGCGCGCCGAGCTGCCCGCCGGCGCCGGGGACAGCGCGCTCGACCCGGACCGCTTCCCGGCCTTCACCGTGATCGCCGCCCTGGAGTGGACCGGCGCCGGCCCGCCCAACGCCGCCATCCTGAGCCGCTACGGCGAGGACCTGCGCACCCGCCTGCGCAACCTGCCGGTGACCGACGACGTGCGCCTGATCGGCGAGGCGGACGAGGAGATCCTGATCGACATCGACTCCGCCCGCCTGGCCGCGCTGGGCCTGACCGAGGCCGACGTCGCGGCAGCGCTGGCCGATGCCGACGCCAAGGCGGCGGCGGGCCTGCTGCGGACCGGCGACGCCGACCTGCTGATCGAGGTGGCCGGCGCGTTCGAGACCCTGGAGCGCATCGCCGCGGTGCCGCTGGCCGCGCGCGACGGCGCCACGGTGCGCCTCGGCGACGTGGCGGACATCTCCCGCAGCCGCGCCGACCCGCCGGCCGAGATCGCCCTGGTCGACGGCCGCGAGGCGGTGACCGTGGCCACCCGCATGGGCCCCGGCGGCCGCGTCGATGCCTGGTCGGCCGAGGTGCGTGCGGCGCTGGACCGCTTCGCCGAAGGGCTGCCCGCGGGCGTCACCCTGCGGATCGTGTTCGACCAGAGCGCCTATGCCGAGGCGCGCTTCGCCGGGCTGGCCGGCAACCTGGCGCTCGGCATGGCGATCGTGCTGGCGGTGCTGACGGTGACGCTGGGCTGGCGGGCGGCGCTGATTGCCGGGGCGTCGCTGCCGCTGACCAGCCTGGGCGCGCTGACCGTGCTGTACTGGGCCGGCGTGACCGTCAACCAGATGTCGGTGACCGGGCTGATCGTGGCCCTGGGGCTGGTGGTCGATGCCTCGATCGTGGTGACCGACGCGGTGCGCGCCCGGCTGGCCGGCGGGGCGGCGCCGGCGGCGGCCGTGCGCGCCGGGGTGCGCTCGCTGGCGGTGCCGCTGCTCGCCTCCACACTCACCACCATGCTGGCGTTCATGCCGGTGGCCATGCTGCCCGGCCCGGCCGGGGAGTTCGTCGGCGGCATCGCCCTGGCGCTGATCGCCGCGCTCGGCGTGTCGTACCTGGTGGCGATCGCGATCACCGCCGCCCTGGCCGGCCTGTTCCCGGGGCCGATCGCGCAGGGCCGCCGGTCCTGGCTCGTCACCGGCATCCGGCTGCCGCGGCTGACGGGGCTGTTTGCGGCGTCGGTCGATGCGGCACTGCGCTTCCCGCGGGTCGCGATCCTGCTGGCGGCCGTGCTGCCGCTGACCGGGCTGTACGCCGCGACGACCCTGACCGAGCAGTTCTTCCCGCCCGCCGACCGCGACATGATCGACATCGAGGTGCGCCTGCCCCCCGACGCCTCGATCGACCGCACGCGGGACGTGGTCGAGCGGCTGCACGCGCGGTTGACGGCCGAGCCGGAGGTTCGCGCCGCGGACTGGGTGCTGGGCACCGCCGCGCCGTCCAACTACTACAACGTGGTGATGGACGAGGACGGCGTGCCGAACTACGCCCAGGGCCAGATCTACACGGCCTCGGCCGAAGCCGCCGGGCGGCTGATCCCGCGGCTGCAGCGGGAACTCGACCGGGCGTTCCCGGAGGCGCAGATCCTGGTGCAGGAGATCAATCAGGGCCCGCCGTTCATCGCGCCGCTGGAGGTGCGCGTGTTCGGCCCGGACGTGGCCACCCTGCGTACCCTGGGCGAGGAGGTGCGCCGGGTGATGGCGGCGACGCCGCAGGTCACCCACACCCGCGCCCTGGTCGCCGGCGGCGAGCCGAAGGTCATGGTCACGGTCGACGAGGATGCCGCGGCCCGCGCCGGGCTGCGCCTGGCCGACGTGGCGCGCCGCCTGGACGCCCGCCAGGAAGGCGCGCTCGGCGGCTCGGTGATTGAGGGCGAGCGCGAGCTGCCGGTGCGCGTGCGCGTCGAGGGCGCCGACCGGGCGGACCTGGACGCGCTGCTGTCCGCCGAGCTGGCCGTGCCGGCCGCCGCCGGGCGCGACGGCGCCCTGGCCGGGGCCCCACTGGCCGCGCTGGGGCGGATCGACCTGGTGCCGGGTGCCAGCGCCATCAGCCGGCGCGACGGCGAGCGGGTCAACGCCGTGTACGGCTACATTGAGGCCGGCGCCCTGCCGCAGGCGGTGCTCGACGCCTTCGAGGCGCGGCTGGACGCGGCCGGGTTCGACCTGCCGGCGGGCTACCGGCTGGAGCTCGGCGGCGAGGCGGCCGAGCGCAACGAGGCGGTCGGCAACCTGGCCGCCGCGGTGCCGGTGCTGCTGGTGCTGATGCTGGCCGCGGTGACCGCGACGTTCAATTCGTTCCGCCTGGCCGGGGTGGTGTTCGCGGTGGCGGGGCAGGCCTTCGGGCTCGGCCTGCTGGCGGTGGCGGTGACCGGCTACCCGCTCGGCTTCACCGTGATGATCGGCCTGATGGGGCTGGTCGGCCTGGCGATCAACGCCGCGATTATCATCATGTCCGCGTTCAACGAAGACCCGGCGGCGCGCGCCGGCGAGCCGGTGGCGCTGCGGCGCGTCGTGGTGGAGCGGACGTCGCGGCACATCGTGTCGACCACGCTGACCACGGCCGGCGGGTTCACGCCGCTGCTGCTCGGCGGCGGCGGGTTCTGGCCGCCGTTCGCCATGGCCATCGCCGGCGGCACGGTGCTGGCGACGATCGTCAGCTTCTACTTCGTGCCCGCCGCCTACGGCCTGCTTGCCCGCCGCCGCGCCGTCCGCGCGGCCTGCCGGGCGGCGCCGCCCGCGCCGGTGCCGTGCGCGGCGGCGGCCTGACCGGCGGCACGGGCCGCATGGGAGCTCACACCGCCACGGCCGCGGGCGCCTCCCCGGTGAGCGCCCCGGCGAGCGCTTCGGTGCCGGGCAGGTGCCCGAACAGGCGCTCCGACAGCGACGCCATTTCGGCATCCAGCAGGCGCCGGTAGCCGGGGTCGCCGCCACCGCGCGCCAGCGGTCGAGCACCGCCATGCCGCCGGCGCGCCCGTCCAGCGCGTAGCCGTCGAACGAGCTGCCGCCGCCGCTCGGCCCGACCTCGTCGCGGCCGGCATCCGTGAAGCGCAGGCCCAGCGCCGCGGCCAGCCGGCGGCGGTAGCCCGCATCGGCGGCCCAGGCGTTGTAGCTGACCACGATCGGTCCGTGGCGCAGGCCGCCGACGGGATCGAGCGCGGCGCGGGCGTGCTGCTTCCACATGCGCCGCACGATCGTCGGCGACAGCGGACTGCGCCCCCAGCGGCAGCGGCTGGCGAACAGGTTGAACGGGTCGCGCACGACCAGGACGTCGTGGCGCCGGGCCGACGATCCCACCCAGCCGTCGTGACGGCGGTCGAACGCCGGGTCGAACGCCGGATTCAGGAAGGTGTCCTCATAGCTGTAGACCAGCCGGTCCTTGGTGGCGAAGCGCCCGGCCTGTTCGGCGGCGAGATCGAAGCCGGGCCAGGTCGCCACCGCGCAATCGCCGGTGTCGAGGGGGCGGGCCGAGCGGAACGGGTTGGTACGCGGCTCGGCGCAGTTCAGGAAGCAGACCCGCCCTTCCGCCTGGCGCAGGATCCGGTTGACGACGGCATGGCTTCCGCTGCGCGACATGCCGACGACGCGCAGCTCGACCGCATTGACGGGCATCGGCGATCGGCCTCCCAGGGGTGAGCGCGGTGCCCCTGCCAACCGGCCGGCCCGGTAGATGACAAGCGCCCGGCGATCCTCGGATCGTCGGGGGTGCGGCCGTACCGTCGGTCAGTCGTCCTGGAACACGTCGGAAAGTTCGCAGGCGTCCAGGATGCGGTCGCTCCACATGTCGAGCCGGCTGTCCTCCGCGGCGCGCAGGTGCGCCTCGATGTCCGCAGGCAGCCGTCCGAAGCGCCGCTTGAGTTGGCGCAGGAGTATCTCTGCCTTGCCCTCGGCCCTGCCCTTGGCCTCGCCCTTGGCCTCGCCCTTGGCCTCGCCCTCGGCCATACCCGAGGCTCTGCCCTCGGCCAGTCCCTTCGTGAAGCCTTCGGCCATCCACTGTTCGGCGATCCGGGTGACCATGCGTTCCTCCTCTTCGGGCAGCAGGTCGCGCAGGATGCCGCGGACCAGCGCGCCACGCGGGTCGTCCACCAGGTGACCCTGCATGACATGGTTGCCAAGTGGAGCGCAGCCGGCCGCCGCGCCGAGCCATGCCGTTTTCGAGGCCATCCGCCAGGCCTGTTTCCGCCAGACGGTAAGCCACGTTCCCGCCACCACGGCAATCGGCGCCGGACAGTAGGGAAAGACCGAGATCACACGTCACGCACGGCGCCGACGCCTGCGCGGATTCAATGCGGAAGCTGGGTCACGCGCACGCGTTCAGCGTCGACGGTGATCAAACAGCCCGCCATCAGCTGCTCGCCATGGGCGCGCAGTACGGCAGGCAGGGCTGCGCAGCGCTGACGCACGTTCATGCGCGCGAAGCGGAGAACGCCGGCTGTGCGGCCGGGGCTGGTCATGACAAGATACCCGAAATCCTTGTCCTGGGTCACGATCGCCGCGCCAAGCCGGCGAGCCAACTCCAGGATCGCGGCGTCGCCGGGATCCTCGCCGAAGTCGCGCGCATCGAGGGCGTCGAAGCCGGCCTCCCTGGCAGCGCGGATTTCGAGGGGAGAGAGGTTGCGGTCAAACAGAAGCCTCAACATGCGCCCCGGCCGGTCGGTTTGTTGCCGGCGCGCCGCTTCGGCCCGCCCCAAACAGCAGGCAGGCCCGGATGTCCTCCGGCTCGAGTTCGGGGTAGGCCTCCAGAAGCGTCTGCTCGGTATCGCCCGCCGCCAGCATCTCGAGGACGTGCTCGACCGCCAGGCGGCCGCCGCGGATGGTCGGCTTGCCGCACAGCACGGCCGGATCGGCCGTGATCCGGCGGAGAAGGGCGTCGCGTTGTTCGTGCGTCATATTGTTATGCCTTTTAGGTCTCCATCTATTCTACCAGATATCGCCCGTCCTGGCGAGATCAAGCTTGAGCGCAGCCACAGGCACTCATACTCGTCGGACACATAGAACTGGACATCGACGGCAGCAAGGATGCTGTATTCGGAGTTCCGGGACGGCAACGTGCCGGCCGAATATGAACGGCTTCGTGTCTTGAAGGACAGCCTTGACCATCTTCCGCCTGGGATGAAAAAGGTTTTCCTGCGCCCGGACCCGGCCGGATACCAGAAGGACCTGCTGCTCTATTGTGGAGAAGGCCGGGACGAGCGGTTCGGGGTGATCGAGTTCGCGGTCGGCGCCGACGTCAACGACGTTCTGAATTTCTGTCGTCTCTCGCCGACCCCCTTCATGAGGTCGGCCATGAAGGCGCCACGCGATGATCCGCGCCGGGATCGACGGACGGCCCGCTACGGCGGCAGGTAGCTCGGGCTCAGCGCGTCGGACACGATGCCCTGGGCGTACAGGCGCTCCTGCTCCCCCCGGCCGACGCCGAGCTCCGCGAGCAGCCTGCGGGTATCGGCCCCCGGCTTCGGAGCGGGCGCCGGATAGCGCAGCGGGGACCGCCGGAGCCGGGCATACGCCGGCGACATCGAAGGCGAGCGTCGCCCAGATCGAGGCGGGCGGCCGCGTCCTTCGACAGGTTGTGGACGATCACGTCGGCGCGGTCCAGCAGGCGCCACAGGACCTCCCGCCCCCTGGCTTCGGCGATGTCGAGCAGCAGGCTTTCCTTGCCCTGGTCGACGTCGATTCCCAGCCAGCAGGTCATCCGCGGGCCGTGATGCGGGCGCGGGCTCTCGACCTTGATGACCGGGGCGCCGTACTCGGCGAGCGTCCGCGCGCACGCGGGGCCGGCGATCATCGTGCTCAGGTCGATGACGAGCGTGCCCTCCAGGGCGGCGCTGCCACGTCCGGGACGGGGCACGCGAGTCTGCGAGACTGTTCGCGTGGCTCCCGGTCGCGTAGGGGTCCGTGTCGACGAGCCCCTGCGCCGTGAGCTCGTCGAGCAGACTGAGCTCGCGCGGCCGCGCGCTTGCCGCGGTTGAACACGGCGCCGGCCGGCGACTCGAATACGGGGCCGCCCGGCGGGTCGACCTTGACGGCCTCGGCGCCCTGATCGGCCAGCAGCATGCCGGCAAGCGGGCCGACCACGTACTGGCCGAAATCGATGACCCGGAAGCCCGTCAGCGGCATGGTCGCGGTCCGATCTCCGTCCTGCTGCGCGTCAACGGGGCTCCCCGTCCGCCTCCGACCGGACCGGCGCGATCTTGCCGCCGATCGTCTTGGGCCGTTCGATGTCGGCGACGCAGTCGACGTGCACCGGCGGCGGCGCGACGCCGAGCGAGGTCAGTCTGGAGACGACCCGGTCCGAGACTTCGCGCGACAGCGCGTCCCGGTCCGCGTCCGGCTTCGGCACCACCCGGACATGGATGCCGTCCGTGCGGTGGACGACCTGGTACCGGGCGACGCGCTCCACCGCCTCGAGCGCGGTTTCGAAGGCGATCGGGGGCACCGCCACGTCGCGATCGTCCGACCCCTTCAGGTGGAAGACGTCCTCGCTGCGCCCGCCGATGCTGGCGACCAGGGGAAACGGCCGGCCGCACGGGCACGGTTCCGGCGACAGCGTGAGCATGTCGGAGACCTCGTACCGGATGATCGGCTGGGTGAAGTTGTACAGGTTGGTCAGCAGCAGCTTCTGCCCGGTCCGTCCCGGCGGGACCGGCCGGTTGTTCTCGTCGACGACCTCGGCGATCAGCAGGTCCTCGAAGACGTGGATGCCGCGCCGCTCGGCGCATTCCGTGCCGAAGGTCGGCAGTTCGCTCAGGCCGTAGTGGTTGTAGGGCCTGGTCCCCCAGGCCTGCTCCATCCTGCGCGCGGTCTCTTTGGTCAGCGCCTCGGTGTGCGTGGACACGATGCGCGGCCGGATGTGCAGGCGGCCCGCGCGCTGTTCGTCCGCCAGCACCGACCCGATGCTCGGATACGGAAGCAGCACGTCCGGCCGGAACTCGTTCAGGGCCCGGACGAGATCGCGCACGGACGACTCCACGGCGAGGCGCTGGTGCGCGAACAGGCCGACGTTGCCGCTCTCGACCATCCGCACGCTGACGTGGACGGGGTTGTCGGCCCCGATCGCGCTGATGCGGACGCGCCCGGGCAGCCGGGGCCGGACGCCGATGTAGTCGTACCAGCGCAGGGCGTTGGCCAGGACCGTGCTCCATTCGCGCCGGTCGTAGGCGAACACGCCCTTGCGGCCGGTGCTCCCGGAGGTCGACAGGACCCGAAACCGGCCAAGGTGGTACTCGTCCCGCTCCAGCCGGCTCAGGTGCGCCTGCAGGTCCGACAGCGTCAGGCGGCGGTCGGTGACCAGCTCGTCGTAATTGTCCATCATCGTGTCCTTGTCGATGACGGGAAGCCGGTCGGGCGTCGTCGTCTCGTCGATGCGAATGCCGGCATAGAACCGGCGGTAGAATGCCGAGTTCCGCACGGCATGCCGCACCAGGCGGAGGAACCGGTCCCGCTGATGGTCCTTCAGCCGCGCGGCCGGCCAGGCATCGTGCGCGCGCAGGCGCCGGTGGATGCGCAGGGCGCGCGCCACGTCGACCAGTTGCCTGGCTCTGTAGACCGGTCTCATCATCTACGCCGCTTCGTCCGCTCTGCGGATCAGCTCGCCGAAGAAGCGGACCACTTCCGCATAGTTGTCGATGGCGATCCGCTCGTCGGTCCCGTGGACGCGGGGCAGGTCGTCCGGTTCCAGGCGGACCGGAACGAACCGGTATCCGACCCTTCCCAGGAGCACGGGACAGCGTGATCGCCGACGTGGTCGCGGCCGCGCCGCTTATGCACGAGGGGCAACGTCTCGCTCGGAGAGCGCTGCAACCTGCGAGGAAATGCCCCGCCGGCTGCATAGGTTCCGGTCTCGAGGCTCCACCCTGGCCGGGACGCGGGGGTTGGGACGCGCGCCCGCAAGTCTCTTAATTCCAGGTCGACGGGTGTCACTGCGGCTTGAGAGCCCGTGGGAGGCTCTGCAGGGCACGGTCCAGCGTCATCAGATGCATGTCTTCGACATCACACTGTGCAAGCAGAAGTCGGTCGAAGGGGTCCTGTGTCCCCGGTTCATGCTGCAATTGTGCGCTCGCATGCCGATAGTTCACATCGAGATGCCGGAAACCGGCTGCCTCCAGGATGGTCGCAATGGCGGCCGGATCGACCAGAAGGCGGAGTCTGCCGAGGCGATGCTTGATACTGAGCTCCCAGAAGCTGGCTGCACTCATGAACACCGCATTCCCTGCATCCGCCAGGATGGCGCGAAAGTCCGGCGGGATGCGGTCGAGTCGTTCTTCGGCTGCCCAGATCAACACATGGGTATCCGCCAGAACCAGCGTTGTCAGCCGATCGGGCGGATGAGCACATCCTCGGGGAGCGGTGCGTCGAAATCCTCCGGCACCGCCTCGACTATCCGCTTGATCCCCAGCCGTCGCTTGATGTCGCCGATGTCGCCGAGCCGCACGCCCCAGCAGCTCCGGCAGGCGACGATTTCCGCTGCGGCCCTGCCATGGCGGGTGATGATGACGCGCTCACCATGCTCGGCGGCGGTGATCAGCTCGGTGAGGCGGCTCTTGGCCTCGTCCATCGGCACGTGGGGCATCGGCGTCATCCGCGATGAGCATGTGGCCCTATAATGCCAGCGGCCGTTCCGTTTGGCCAGATGACGGCTGCGGTGAGCGCCGAATCTTTTTATAAGGGATGGGTCCAAATACTCAGGATTTCATTAGGTATTTGGCGCTATTCTTGGAAAATTACCGCGTTGAAATCCGTCATTGCAAGCCAAGCGGCGCAATGCAGTCGCGTCATGAGCGCGGCTAATGATTTTGCTCAATTGGCAATGCATGGGCCGGATTGCTTCGCTTTGCTCGACATGACATAAGATTTTATGTATTGGTATCCCTCGGACGTTCGCTTAACCGGCGGTCCCGCCCCCACACCTACAGCCGGTCCAGCACCCCGCGCAGCAGGACGGCCGCCTCGCGGCGTTCCTCGGGGGTCATCGCGGCCAGATCCAGGTGTATGCGGGCGTGCGGGCGGTCGGTCTGGATCACGGCGGCGCCGGGGTCCAACTCGGCGTGCAGGCCGACCGCGCGGTAGGGGGTGACCGGGTCGGCGATGCCCTTGAGGCGGACCGGCTCCTGCACCTCGCAGTGCACCTCGTCGCGGACGTGGGCATAGGTCTCGTACGGCATCAGGATGCCGCCGGGCGGTGCGGCGCGCTCCAGCCGGGCGGCCAGGTTCACGCCGGTGCCGATGATCGTGTAGTCCATCCGGTCGTCGCTGCCGAAGTTGCCGACGGTGCAGAACTCCGTGGCGATGCCGATGCGGCACTTGATCGACCGGTTCAGGCCGTCGGCCCGCCACTTGTGCTCAAGCTCCCGCATGCGCGCCTGCATGGCCAGCGCGGCCTTGACGCAGGACAGCGCGTCCTCGCGCACGCCGCGCGTCTCCGGATCGCCGAAGAACATCACGATGGCGTCGCCGACGTACTTGTCGATGGTGGCGCCGTACTCGCCGGCGATGCGCGACATCTCGGTCAGGTACTGGTTGAGCAGGCCGGTCAGCTCCTCCGGCTGCAGCTTCTCGCTGATCCCCGTGAAATCCGCCAGGTCGGCGAACAGAACCGAGAGCTTCTTGCGCCGGCTGGCGATCTCGACCTCCTGCCGGCCCGAGAAGATCGACTGGTAGACCTGCGGCGACAGGTACTTGGCCAGCTTGACGGACAGCGCCTCCAGTTCCCGGTTCTTGCGCGCGATCTCCTCGGCGGCCTGGCGCTGCTTGTCGGCCAGCGCGGCCAGCTCGCGCTCGTTGCGGTCGCTGAGGCGCATCAGGCGCCGCGTCGTGCGCAGCAGCTTTCGGTAGTCGTCGAGCAGCGCCGCATAGGCCTCCCGGTCGGCGGCCGCGGCGAAGGCGTCCGCCGCCAGCCGCCGTTCCGCCCCGGCCACCACCGCCGCCTCGGCCTCGAACAGGCTATCCACCATCCGTGGGCGCCATCCTGACGAGGTGGAACCGGGCATGCTCGACGTCCTCCCCGAACTCGCCGCCGAGCTCCTCCATGGTGTCGTCGTCCTCCTCGTAGTGCCAGTAGATATCGATCGCGGCGCCGCGGCCGGCCGCCCGGTCGAGCCGCTCCAGCAGAATCATCAGGATCTTGGCGCTGCTGCTGTTGAAGTAGATCAGTTCGATATCGAACCGGCACGCGCCGCCGCCGTCGAGCCGGCGCAGGTACTCGTCCAGGGCGGCAAACACCGGCGCATAGAAGGACGCCGCGTCCTCGGGATAGGATTCACCCGACAGGCGCAGGTGGTGCCCGGCGAAGTCGAAGGCGACTTCGGGCGTGCGATCGGTGGCGGGAAGGTGAAACGTCGTCATGGCTGAAGCGGCTCGACCGATCGGATTTCCGCGCGCAACGTAAAGAAAAAGAACTGCTCGTCGACCTCCACGAAGCCGAACTCGATCGGCCGCGAGGCGCGCCGGGCGATCTCGATGAAGCCGACGCCGGCCTCGCTGCCCGGATCGGCCAGGCCGGCCCTGAGCTGGCGCTTGTACAGGGCGAGCAGTTCCCGGCGATCGCGGTCGCGGATCTGCTCCAGGTGCCGGCGCAGTTCGGGCACGTCGGCGCGCCGCACCAGGTTGCCGGCCTCGACGACGAAGCCGCCGTCGCCCTGCCCGATGGCGATGACGCCGTAGCGCAGGTCGCGGGTGCCGGCGGGCGGCAGGGCCGGCTGGCGTTCGGCCGAATAGCGGATCATGTTCTGCATCTGCTCGACGAACACGCCGAAGACGCGGCGCGCGATGCCGATGCCGGCCCGGTCGACCGCCATCTTCTGCTTGAGCGCCTGTCCGATGCCGCTGAGCACGGCTTCGTTCATGCTGCCGCTGTAGCACAGAACGATGCCGTTGCGGCGCAGCCGCGTGCGCAGGTCGTACAGGTCGCGGCCGATCATGCGATGCGTCCCCCTCAGCCGAGCCCGAGCGGGGCGAAGCCGAGCACGGCGACGTCGTCGCGCCGGATCTCGTCGCCCTGGTGGTCAATGAACAGGCTGCGCAGGATCGAGCTCTGCTGGTTCATCGGCCGGCGGTGGTACTTTTCCGCAAAGGCGGCCAGGCGGCGCTTGCCGAAGGCGCGCCGGCGCGGGCCGCCGATCTGGTCGATCAGGCCGTCGGTGGCCAGGTAGAAGCAGTCGCCGCGGCGCACGTCCAGCGGCACGTTGGTGAAGGACAGGTCGCCGGAGTCGTGCTGGAAGCCGAGCATGAACCGGTTACCCTTGATTTCCCGCACGGCCCCGTCGCGGGCGCGCCACAGCGACAGGTGCGCCCCGGCGAACACCAGAAGGTCGCGCCGGAAGGGAATGTAGCACAACCCGGCCTCCAGGCCATCGTCGGCGAACCCGGCCGGACCGTGGTCCTTGCCCAGCACGGCACGCAGCCGGACGTGCACCCGCGCCAGCATCCGCGCCGGGTTGCTGCCCGGCATCTCGCGCGCCACGTCGTCCAGCACGCCGGTGGCGATCAGCGTCATGAAGGCGCCGGGCACGCCGTGGCCGGTGCAGTCGCCGACCAGCAGCACGTGGCCGCCCTCGACCGGGCTGCACCAGTAGATGTCGCCGCCGACGATGTCGCGCGGCTCCCAGATGACGAAGTGCTCCGGGACCGCCGCGGCCATGGTCGCGGGCGCCGGCAGGATCGCCGACTGGATGCGGCTGGCGTAGCGGATGCTCTCCATGACCTGCCGGCTGGCCGCGGCGGTGCGGCGCTGCTCGGCGACCAGCGCCTCCTCGCGGCGCTTGAGCTCGGTGATGTCGGCGTGGACGGCGACGGTGCAGCCGTCCTCGGTCTTGCGCTCGCTGACGCGGATCCAGCGCCCGGCGGTGTCGTTGAGGATGATGGCCCCGTCGGGATGGCGATGGCGCTCCAGGCGCTCGGCCACCCATTCGGCGGGCCGGCCGCGCGCGGCGGCGATCAGGCCGCGGCCGGCGGCGGTGCGCACGATGTCCTCGAACGGGGTCCCCGGCCGGATCACGTCGCCCATGCCCGGATAGAGCGCGTCGCGGTAGCGGCTGTTGCTCAGCACCAGGCGGTCGTCCGGGTCGAACAGGGCGAAGCCTTCGGAAATGCTCTCGATGGCGTCGATCAGCTGGCGGCGCGCCTGCGCCACCTCGCGCAGATTGTGCTCCTCGATCTCGACCGCGGTGTCGCGGAACACGGTCAGCGCCTGCGCCATGCGGTCGATCTCGTCGCTGTTGCCGGCCGGCGGCAGCGGCGCGCGCAGGTTGCCGCCGGCAATCGCCAGCATGCTGTCGGCCAGACCGGTCAGCCGGGCGACCAGGTCGCGCTCCACGTACAGCCAGACGATCAGCGCCGAGCTGACCAGGCTGAGCACGACGACGCCGACCAGCACCGCCGTGCTCCAGCCGCGCGTGCCGGCAACATCGGCGGCGGCGGCGGCGATGTCGCCGCTGGCCGAGTCGACCAGCGCATCGACCGCCGCGGTCAGCTGCTGCGACAGGCCGGCGTTCTGCTCCAGCAGGCTGCGCGCGTTGGCGACCAGCGACAGCTCGATGCGCCGCAGCCGGGGCAGGCTGTCGTCGCCGGCGGCCAGGTCGCGGTAGGCCTCGACCACGCGGCGCGCCCGCTCGGCCAGCCGCGGCGGCAGCACGCCGATGCCCCGTTCCAGCTCGTCGAGCGCGCGGTTCAGCGGAAACATCAGCACCGCCAGCTCGTTGGCGTCCTGCACGGTGGCCGCCTGGATCAGCAGGTCGTTGACGGTGGTGATCGCCACCTCGACCCGCTGCTGGCGGATCAGGTCGATGATCGACTCCGCCAGGGCCAGCGACCGGCCGTCCTCCGCGGCGCGGCGCTCCCACGCGGCGAGCTGCGACTCCATGACCAGCAGGCCCGGCGCCACCAGCCGGCGCGCCGCCACCGTGGCGTTGGTCAGCTGGCGCAGCCGCTGGGCCCGCTGCGCCGCCACGGCCAGCCGGCTGCCGACGATCACGTTCAGGCCGTCCAGGTTGACCTCCAGCCGCGCCACCAGCGGGTCGGCGGTCTCCAGGAAGCTGCCGTGGGCGCCGGCCGCACCCGGACGCAGCTCGGCCAGCAGACGGTTCAGCTGGTCGACCTCCTCGGCGATCGAGCGCTCCGCCGCGTGCCACTGGTCGATGGTCTCGGCGGTGAGCAGGGCCGGGGCGGCGCGTACGATGCGCTCGGCCTGGCGCGACAGCTCCAGCGAGCGGACCGCCGCCGGCACGCGGCGCTCGGTGATCCGGTCCAGGGCGTCGCCGACCCGGCCGAAGGCATGGATCGCCGCCGCCGCGGACAGCACCGCGAACGCGCTGATGCCCAGGAAGGCGAGCAGCAGGCGCACGCGCACCCCGAACCGGTGGCGGGCGGCGGCGGCGCTGCGCGCCGGGGCCGCGGGCGTGTCCGGGGCGGACCGGGACGGGCCGGAGCGGGACGGGGCGGACCGGGACGGGGCAGGCGCGGCGGCGGCCATGGTCATCTGAGCGGCCGGTAGGCGCCGTCGCGCCATTCGAACCAGGCAAGGGTCTCGATGCCGGTCACGTCGCCGTGCGCGTCGAAGCCGAGCGGGCCGAGCACGGTGTCGAACGTCCCCGCGCGCAGGGCCGCCGTCACCGCGTCCGCATCGAGGGAGCCGGCCCGCTCCACCGCCTGTGCCCAGGCCTGGACCGTGGCGTAGCCGGGCAGGGTGTACCCGGCCGGCTCGAAGCCGCGGGCGCGCAGGCGCTCGACCACCGGTGCGGCGGCCGGGTGGTCGCGCGCGTCGCGGCCGAAGGTGAAGCGGACGCCCTCGCCGGCCTCTCCCGCGATCAGCCAGAACTCGTCGCCGACCAGCTCGGCGGACAGGATCGCCGCCTCCGAGCCCTCCTCGCGGAGCTGCCGCACGACCAGCGCGACATCGCGGATGTAGCCGACCACGTACACCGCGTCCGCCCCGGCCGCGATCACCTCGCCGGCCAGCGCCGTGTAGTCGACGCGGGCCGGCGTGAACGCGGCAAACAGGACTTCGCGCACGCCGCGGGCGTTCAGGTGCCGCTTGGTCTCACGGGCCAGGCCCTCGCCGAACACGGTGCCGTCGTGCCGGATGACGATGCGGCCGTGGCCCCAGCTGTCCGCCAGGCGGGCGGCGGCGACCGCGCCCTGGCCGTCGTCGCGGCCGCACACCCGGAACACGTTGGCGTGCCCGGCCTCGGTCAGGGCCGGGGCGGTCGAGGCCGGCGAGATCATGACCACGTCGGCGATCTGGTACACCGGCGCGGCCGCCAGCGAGGCGTGCGAGCAGACGTGGCCGGAGACGAACACCGCCCCCTCCGCCACCAGCTGCCGGGCCACCGCCGCCGCCTGGCCGGCGTCGCACCCGTCGTCGCCGATCACCAGCACGACCTCCTCGCCGAGCAGGCCGCCGGCGGCGTTGATGTCGGCCACCGCCGCCTCCACGCCGACCAGGTGCTGCTCGCCCTCCCAGGCTGCCTGCCCGGTCAGCGCCCCGCCCAGCCCGATGACGATCTCCGCATCGGCGGCGGCCGGCGCCAGCGCGGCGCACAGCGCCAGCAGGGCCGCGCACGGGCCGTGCAGCCGGGCGCCGACGGCGGTGCGCGCCGGGCGCTGCCGGCGGCCCCGCACGGTGGCGTCACGGCAGCTCACGGTAGTCGCCGTCCTGCCATGTGTACCAGACATAGGTCGGAATCCCGGTGACGTCGCCGTTGGCGTCGAAGCCGATCGTGCCGAGCACCGTATCGAAGGCGTGCCGGCGCAGGGCCTCGGCGACGGCGCCGGACGCGGTGGTCCCGGCGTGGTCGGCCGCCTGCGCCCAGGCCTGGACGGCGGCGTAGGCGTGCAGCGTGTAGCCGACCGGGCCGAGCAGGCCCTGGGCGCGCAGGCGCTCCACGACCGCGGCGGCGGCCGGCGTGGCGGCGGGGTCGGGGGCGAAGGTGAACACGGCCCCGTCGGCCGCCTGTCCGGCGATCAGCCAGAAGTCGTCGGAGACCAGGGCGTCGCCGGCGACGACCGCCGCGTCGGAGCCGGCGGCGCGCGCCTGCAGCACGATCAGCGCCGCCTCGGTCTCGCGCCCGCCGATGTAGACCGCGTCGATCCCGGCCTCGACCAGCCGCGCGGCCTCATGCGAGAAGTCCACCGCGGCCGGCGCGTAGGCGAGGAACAGCGCCTCGGTCGCGCCGTCGGCGCGCAGCCGGGCGCGCGTCTCCTCGGCCAGGCCGCGGCCGTAGGTGGTGCCGTCGTGCAGGATGGCGATGCGGGCGCCGCCCCAGCGCCGGGCCAGGTAGTCGCCGGCCATGGCGCCCTGCTGGTCGTCGCGCCCGCTGACGCGGAACACGGTCGGCCAGCCGGCGGTGGTCAGGCGCGGATTGGTGGCGCTCGGGGAGATCTGCACGATCCGGGCCTCGACGTAGACCGGCGCGGCGGCGATGGCGGCGCCCGAGCAGCTGTGCCCGACCACCAGGACCACGCCGCGCGCCGCCAGCCCGCGGGCGACCGCGACCGCCTGGTCCGGGTCGCAGGCGTCGTCGGCGGTGACCACCTGGACCGGCTCGCCGAGCACGCCGCCAGCGGCGTTCAACTCGGCCACGGCCAGCTCGGTGCCGATCTGCGCCTCCAGCCCGCGCGCCTGATAGCGGCCGGTCAGCGGCCCGGCGACCCCGACCAGCAGCTCCGCGCGCGCCCCGGCGGCGGTCGCAGCGGTCAGCATCGCGGCCGCCGCCGCCACGAACAGCCCAACGACGGTCGCCCCGGCCGCCCGCCCGATCCATCCGCCCGCCACGCCCCGGCACTCCCCGGAAACCCATTCAATTTCTCAGCTTAAAGCAGTCCGGGCGCGCGGTCAGCAGCCATTTTCGGGGTGGAGCGGGCCGGCTGCGCGGCGCCGGCCGGGGCGGCGGCCGGGGCGGCAGCCATGCACCGGGATGGCGCGCGCGCAACCGAGCCATGCGCCGAAAAGGCTTGCGGCCCCGAACGCGCCGCTGGTAGTTTCTTGCTTGAAGACCAGCGGTACCTTTAGGTACGTTGCGGGACTTGGCGCTGTTTGGACATTAAATTGCTATATCGCACCCGGAGAGAGGAGAACGAGATGACACCGTCGTGGGAATGCCAGAGCAGCCTGTGGGACGGCGAGGACGACGCCCCGCACGGCTTCGACATCTTCGCCGAGGACCACGCCCCCGCCCCCGAGGGCGACGACGACGCCGCATGGGAAGCGCTCGGCTGGATCACCGAGTGCCGCACGTGAGCCGGGGAGGCCTCCATGCCCGACCCTGACGTAGACGACGTGGACGTAACGTGCCGGCCCGGGTGAACATGGCGAGAGCCACTGCATCCCGGGCCGGTTTGCGTTTGGGGACAAGTGCTGCCAAAGACAACACTTTTTGTGGACTGGTATATGCTCTGCCCGCGCGGTGATAAAATCGAGATTGGTCTAGATGTGGCGTTTGTTGTTCGCAATCCAACCTTGCATACAGGTCAACAACTCTGGAACTGGCAGCCTTTGGATGTCGCGGTCCGAATAGCCATTCGCCAGCAATGCTGTGTAGTTATCAGCCATGAAATCAGTAAAGCGGTTCCACAATAAGGTGGGTCCGGGAGCTTCCAGTCCAGCCTCGTTGTTGAGCCAGTTTCGTACCTGTATTGTGGCCTCAACGGGGTCATTGCCGTGAACGGCGATGTCAGAGTTGGACATGTCCGAAATCGCAGCCTGATACCTGTATCTCTCCGCCTCAAGGATTAGACATTTTTTCTCTGATTGCTGCCACCCTCCGAACAGTCTGCACCCGACGTCCAGACCAAGCTCGAAGGGCATGTTCAGGCGGTAATATTCCCCCGCCTTTTTTGCCTTAATCCGAGACAGATCATGAATAGCGTATTTAGACTCCTTGATGAGTGAAATAATCTTCTCGATCCGCGGCCTTCCAGAATCGAGACGTTCCAAGGCAATCCGCGGCTTTAGCCCTATGTCTAGAATGATAAACAGGATAGGACGCAGAATCTGCAAATATTCATTGTCAAAAGGACAGTTTAGGAAGACGCTTGCTTCGAATTTCATTTAGGCACGCTGTCATTTGTCCCTGAGTGGGAAAGCGTCACGCCCGTGGCCATTTCTCTGCTTTATGGTGCTCTCCCTAACGGTACCGTCTCTGCGATGCACATAAAGCTCGACGCTCTCTTTTTGGGCAAGGTCGCGGGCATATTTCACAGCTTCTTCTTGTGTATCGAAAACGCGCGTAGCTCTCGCCGCGCCGGTATGGCGCACGCTCCAGCCGCCCCTTGGATTGGGCACCACATGCTGATCCCTTTTCATCAAGTCTCCTAGCCCCGCAGTCTCCTGGCCTAGCCGGGTTCACACATTTCCGCAAAAAAAAGTGGCGTAGCCACACTTTTATAATGCATCCCTCGCGACTTGTCCATCCGTATGGATGGCCGCCGAATGGCCGGCGGTCAACCACTGGCAAGGCTTACAGCCGCAACTTTTCATGATGCCGAATGCATCGGCGTTGCCGAGGCGGCATAGTCGTTCCGCGTTGAGCCGGTCGACGCCCTCACCCCCGCTTCGTCCGGTACTTGTTCGCATAGTGCTTGCCCAGCAGCTTGCGGGTCTGCGGCGTCAGGCTGGGGTTGGCCTTGCCGCGGGCGGGGCGGCCGGGTGGCGGTGTGGCCGTGCCGTCCGTGCGGGACGGCGGGGGGCCGGGCGGGCGCGGTGTCTTGGTCATTCCGTCCTCCTCGTGCGGGGCTCTCACCCAAGGGTCGGCGTTGCGCCGGAAGGCTTGCCCCAGCATGGGCATCGGTAATCGTATTGGCGGCAGCAACAACCCTTGACCGCACCGATACGATAAACAGGGCCGCTGTCCAGTCACGACCCAGGCCCGGCACGGCATTCCCCAGAGTTGCCCACAGGGCCGTCCACTGATTCTGGGGATAGCCGTGGGCGCCGTCCACCGCCTGGAGCGTGGGATCCGCCATGCTCCGCCTTCCGCAGGACGGCGGCGGCGTTGCCAGGCGGGCGGCGTTTGGGTATCGGTGCCGGCCGCACAGTCCGGAGTCCGCCCATGGCTCGCGACCGCTGGTCCTCCCGCGCCATCTTCCTGCTCGCCGCGATCGGCTCGGCCGTCGGGCTGGGCAACATCTGGCGCTTCCCGTACCTGGCCTACGAGTTCGGGGGCGGCGCCTTCCTGGTGCCGTACCTCATCGCGCTGGTGCTGCTCGGCATCCCGTTGCTGACCCTGGAGTTCGCCATCGGCCAGAAGCTGCAGCGCGGCGCGGTCGGCACGTTCGCCGCCCTGCATCCGCGGTTCCGCGGGCTCGGCTGGTTCGCCCTGGGCATCGCCTTCGTGATTGCCGCCTATTACGCGGTGGTGATGGCCTGGACGGTGCTGTACCTGATCGCCTCGCCGTCCCTGCCCTGGACCGCCGATGCCGAGGCATACTTCTTCGGCGAGGTGCTGCAGATCACCGACTCGATCGGCGACGTGGGCGGCATCAACTGGACGGTCCTGGCCGCCCTGCTGGCCGTCTGGGTGGCGATCTACCTGAGCGTCTGCCGGGGCGTGCGCACCGTGGGGCGGGTCATCCTGCTGACCGTGCCGTTGCCGGTGCTGCTGCTGTTCGTGCTGCTCGTCCGCGCGGTGACGCTGCCCGGCTTCCTGGACGGGTGGGTCTACTACATCCGGCCGGAGTGGAGCGCGCTGCTGTCGGCAGACGTCTGGCTGGCCGCGGCCTCGCAGATTTTCTTTACGCTCACCCTCGGCTTCGGCGTGATGATCGCCTATGCCAGCCACAAGGACGAGACCGCCGACATCGCCGGCGACTCGATCGTCACGGCGGTGAGCAACAGCGCGATCAGCCTGCTCGCCGGGTTCGTGGTGTTCGGGGTGCTCGGCTCCATGGCCACCGCGACCGGGGTGGGCGTTGCCGACGTGGCGGCGTCGGGGCCGGGCCTGTCGTTCGTCGTGTTCCCCGAGGCCCTGAGCCTGATGCCGTGGGCCGAAGCGTTCAGCATCGTGTTCTTCCTGACGCTGCTGACGCTGGGCATCGACAGCGCCTTCTCGCTGGTCGAGGGGATCAACGTCGCCATCCACGACACGAACCCGGCCTGGTCGCGCCCGGTGATCGCGCTGGCGGTGTGCGCGGCGGCGTTCGCGGCCGGGATCGTGTTCACCACGCGGGCCGGGCTGTACTTCCTGGACGTGGTCGACCACTTCGCGACCAATTTCGGGCTGGTCACGGTCGGCCTGCTGGAGGTGGTGCTGGTCGCCTGGCTGTACGGCGCCGGCCGGCTGCGCACGTTCGTCAATTCGGTCAGCGACGTGCAGCTCGGCCGGTGGTTCGTTTGGGCGCTGGTGGCGGTGATCCCGCCGGTCCTGGCGCTGCTGATCGTCCTCCAGGTGATCGCCGAGGTGCGCGAGCCCTATGGCGGCTATCCCGGCTGGGCGCTGGCGATCGGCTGGGCCGCCGTGGGCGTGCCGTTCCTGGCCTTCCTGGCCGGCGCAGCGCGGCCGCGGCGGCGCGAGCGCATGGACGGGATCGCAGAGACACCTTAAGTGCTATGCCGTTCACTTCTGACCGACTTAACCGCTGAAGGGAGTGTGCTCCCGATCCGGAACGAGCGGCTAATCGTGGCGCGCCAGCTTATGTGAAAGGTATCGGGTCCTAAAAGACGCTTTGCGTGCGTTGCAGGGTGTTAGAATTGGGATCATTAGGAGGGCTGACCTTCGACAGCTGGGGGCCAGTCATGGAAGACGTTGTACTCTATCTCTCTGCGGCGAGAGGCCTTGTTCAACTTATCAAAGAAGCGCTTGCGGTGTGCAGCAAATTTCGCAAGTTAATTCGGCAATGGAGGCGAAGGCATGGAGCATGAATCTTGAGCGCTCTATGCGCAGCTGTCGCTGTATCTATCGATGTCGATTCTATACGAAGTCTACGTCTGCGCTGTACTGCTTTCCCGCCGGTCATCCAGATTATGAAGCCGGCGCTGCCTCCGCCGCGGCCACCCGCGCTGCCGGGAGCACGACCTCGACGCGGGTGCCGCGGCCCGGCGCGCTGTCGAGTTCGCGACCAATTTCGGGCTGGTCACGGTCGGCCTGCTGGAGGTGGTGCTGGTCGCCTGGCTGTACGGCGCCGGCCGGCTGCGCACGTTCGTCAACGCGGTCAGCGACGTGCGGCTCGGCGGCTGGTTCGTCTGGGCGCTGGTGGCGGTGATCCCGCCGGTCCTGGCGCTGCTGCTCGTCCTCCAGGTAATCGCCGAGGTGCGCGAGCCCTACGGCGGCTATCCGGCCTGGGCGCTGGCGATCGGCTGGGCCGCCGTTGGCGTGCCGTTCCTGGCCTTCCTGGCCGGCGCGGCGCGGCCGCGGCGCGGCGACGCCCATCGCCAGATCGCCGGGGAGAAGCCGGCCTACGGCACCCGGCCGCGCTGAGGGCACCGCGCCTGCGAAACGATCCTTCGTTCATCTGGAAATTGATTGCGCGATAGCGCTTGCGCGGCCGCCCACGATGTTCCTACCATGCCTCAACCGGACGGGGAGACGGTCGTGACGCAGAGACAGATCCTGGTGTTCGGGGCCGGCGGGCAGCTGGGCCTGGAGCTGCAGCGCGCCGCGCCGCCGCCCGGCTTCGCGGTCGTCGCGCTGACGCGGGCCGAGGCCGACCTGGGCGACCCGGCCGCCGCCGGCACCCTGGCCGCGGCGGTCGGCGGGGCGAGCGTGGCCGCGGCAATCAACGCGGCCGCCTACACGGCCGTGGACCGCGCCGAGAGCGAGCCCGCGGCCGCCTTCGCCGTCAACCGCGACGGCCCGGACCGGCTGGCGCAGGCCTGCGCCGCCGCCGGCGTGCCGCTGCTGCACGTGTCCACCGACTACGTGTTCGACGGGTCCAAGCCGGCGCCGTACGTCGAGGACGATCCGGTGCACCCGCTCGGTGTGTACGGCGCCAGCAAGGCGGCCGGGGAGGACGCCGTACGCGCCGCCTGGGCCCGCCACCTGATCGTCCGCACCGCCTGGGTGTACAGCCCGTTCCGCGCCAATTTCGTCAAGACCATGCTGCGAGTCGGCGCCGAGCGGCCGGTGCTGCGCGTGGTCGACGACCAGCGCGGCTCGCCCACCGCCGCCGCCGACCTCGCCGCCGCGCTGCTGGCGATGGCCGCGCAGGCCGTGCAGGACCGGTTTGCGGGCTGGGGCACCTATCACGTCTGCGGCACCGGCGAGACGACCTGGTGCGGGTTCGCCCGGACCATCTTTGCGGAGGCCGCCGCGTGCGGCGGGCCGGCGCCGTCGGTCGAGGCGATCGCCACCGCCGACTACCCGACTCCGGCGCGGCGCCCGGCCAACTCCGTCCTGGACACCGGCAAGGCGCGCGCCGCGTTCGGCATCGCCCCGCCGCCCTGGCGCGACAGCCTGCGCACCTGCGTCAAGGAGTTGCTGGCACCAACGACGGCAGGATTTTGACAAAGCCGGCCGGACAACAAGAAAGCCTCGGTGCCCGTCGCGCACCACGGATGTCCGGACTGAGGACCGGCCGGCCGTGATTGGGCCGGACGGCGGCCAGCGACGGCCGCCGTTCGCACTGGTCGTTTCCCGGGATGTTTCGGCCGCTGGAACCTTGATACCCACTGCCATAAGGGTTAATGTATCTTCAATTCTGTTTATCCGCCGGCCGCCTGCCGGCATGCCCGCGTCTGCAGGCAGGTCCCTCGCCGACTGCGAGGCACCCCTCGGGAACCGGACGTTCCGCCTCGTCTTGCCGACGTCCGACGCGCCGCTCGCGTGGAGTCGCGAGAACGCGCCTCCGGCGCTCTTGCGCGCGCGCCGTGTACCGCCTGCGGACTGTCTCCACCCTGATGCGGACAAGACCTGATGAAATCCGAACCCACGCGTTTCCTCGGCGTGCCCGCACGGATCAACCCGCCCGTGTTCTTCGTCTCTGCGGCGCTGATCATCGCGTTCGTGATCTTCGGCGCCAGCATGCCGGACTATGCCGGCGGGCTGTTCTCCGACGTGCAGACCTGGATCTCCGAAACCTTCGGCTGGTTCTATGTGCTGTCGGTGGCGATCTTCGTGATCTTCGCCATCGCCCTGGCGTTCAGCCCCTATGGCCGGGTCAAGCTGGGGCCGGACGATTCCGCGCCCGACTACAGCAACCTGTCGTGGTTCGCGATGCTGTTCAGCGCCGGCATGGGCATCGGCCTGATGTTCTTCGGCGTGGCCGAGCCGCTGATGCACTTCGCCGACCCGCCGGTCGGCCAGGGCGGCACGATCAACGCCGCCCGTGAGGCGATGACCATCACGTTCTTCCACTGGGGCGTGCACGCCTGGGCGATCTATGCCGTGATCGGCCTGGCGCTGGCCTATTTCTCCTTTCGCCACGGCCTGCCGCTGACCATCCGGTCGTCGCTGTACCCGCTGATCGGGGAGCGCATCCACGGGCCGCTCGGGCACGCGGCGGACATCTTCGCCGTGCTGGGCACCATGTTCGGCGTCGCCACCTCGCTCGGCGTGGGCGTGCTCCAGATCAATGCGGGGCTGACCTACCTGTTCGGCGTGCCCGACGCGATCTCCACCCAGCTCATCCTGATCCTGGTCATCACGCTGATGGCCACGGTCTCGGTGGTGCTCGGCCTGGATGTCGGCATCCGCCGGCTCAGCGAGCTCAACCTGCTGCTGGCGATCTCGCTGCTCGCCTTCATCCTGCTGGTCGGGCCGACGCTGTTCCTGCTGCGCGCGCTGGTCCAGAACACCGGCACGTACCTGAGCGAGCTGATCAACGCCACGTTCACGCTGTACGCCTACGAGCCGAACACCTGGATCGGCGGCTGGACCCTGTTCTACTGGGCTTGGTGGATCGCCTGGTCGCCGTTCGTCGGCATGTTCATCGCGCGGGTGTCGCGTGGCCGCACGATCCGCCAGTTCATCGTCGGCGTGCTGTTCGTGCCGGTCGGCTTTACCTTCATGTGGATGACGTTCTTCGGCAACACGGCGATCAGCCTGGACCTTGGCGTTGCCGCCGGGGCGCTGTCGGCCGCGGTCAACGCGGACGTGCCGACCGCGCTGTACCGGTTCCTGGAATACTTCCCGTTCGCCTCCATCTCTTCGCTCGTGGCAACCATCCTGGTGGTCACCTTCTTCGTCACGTCGTCGGACTCCGGCTCGCTGGTGATCGACACGATCACCTCCGGCGGCCACGACAATCCGCCGGTCTGGCAGCGGGTGTTCTGGGCGTTCAGCGAGGGCGTCGTTGCCGCGGTGCTGCTGCTCGCCGGCGGGCTGTCGGCGCTGCAGACGGCGGCGATCGCCGCCGCGCTGCCGTTCACGGTGATCATGCTGTTCGTCTGCTACGGGCTGCTGAAGGGCCTGCGGGTCGAGGCGTACCGCCGGATCAGCCTGGACCTGCCGGCCGGCGTGCAGATCCAGGGCGCGCAGATCCCGTGGCAGCAGCGGCTGCGGACCATCGTTCACCACCCCCACCTGGGTGCGGCGGAACGGTTCATCTTGGACACCGTGGAGCCGGCGCTGAAGGAGGTCGCCGACGAGGTGCGCAAGAGCGGGCTGGAAGCCGCGGTCCAGGCCAACGGCCGCGAGGCGTCGCTGACCGTGTTCCACGGCGACGAGCGGGAGTTCCTGTATGCGGTCCGGCTGCGCAGCTATCAGGCGCCGAGCTTCGCCTACCGCGAGCCGAGCCTGAAGCCGGACGAGGAGCGCTCCTACTACCGCGGCGAGGTGCACCTGCTGGAGGGCGCCCAGCACTACGACGTGATGGGCTACACCAGGGCCCAGATCATCGGCGACGTGCTTTCCCAGTACGAAAAGCACATGCATTTCCTGCATCTGGCGCGCTGACGGCGCCGGGGCGGCGGCAGCGGCTGCGGACGGCCATCAGTCCGGCAGTCCGTCGTCGTCCCGATCCCGGTCGAACCGGTTCGCCAGGACCACCTGGGTGCTGACCCGGGCGACGCCGCCGATCGCCTCCACCTCGCGGCGGATCCGGTCGATGCCGCCCAGGTCGGGCGCGCCGACCAGCACGATCATGTCGTTATCGCCGACCAGCGAGTCGCACCGGCGGACCTCCGGCAGCGCGGCCAGTTCCTGGACGACCCGGTCGCACGCCAGGTCCTCGACCGTCAGCAGCAGGTAGGCGGTCACCGCCGGCACCGCGTCGGCGTAGGCCTGGTCGTCCGCCAGAAACGGCATGCCGGCCTCGGCCACGCCGGGCGGACCCATGCGGCGGGCGTCGGCCATTGCCGCCACCGCGCAGAGCAGGTTGAACACCTTGCCGGCCACGTCCTGCGGCACCGTCCGCCACGCCGCCACCAGCCGGGCGGCGCGCTCGTCGGGCTCGACGGCGGGTTCGCCGCGCTGCGCCGGCGTGGCCGCCGGGTCGCCCGCGGCATAGCTCTCGAAGAAGCTGGCGACCGGCTGGTCCAGCGCCCGGCTCAACTGATAGAGCATGCCGATGTCGAGGCGGTTGCGGCCCTGCTCGTACTTCTGGAGCTGCTGATAGGTGACCCCGATCTGCTCGGCGAGTTGGGCCAGGCTGAAGCCCAGGGTCTTGCGGCGCCAGCGCACCTGCTGTCCGACATGCGCGTACAAGGGCGTGAGCCGCGGCGTCCGTCGTCCTGCCGCCATGGTTTTTCAGCCGTAAGCTTGATAATCCGGCCGGCGGCCTCCCGCGCGGAAACCGCCCGCCCCTTGAATGCCGGATCTGAGAACGTTTTTCAAAAGCTATAGAGTCGGTTGCCGCCGCGGGGCCCGCGCGGGCCCGTCGCGCGGGCCGGCGCCGGCCTCACACCCGGCTCTGCGGACCGGGCAGCTCGTTCGGGTCGAGGCCGAGCGCCTCGACGATCCCGCCCACCAGCGCGGGATCGAGATCCTTGCGCGAGCTGGCCATGGGCAGCTCGGCGCGGCGGTCGCCGCGGCGCACCGTGACCGCGGGCACGCCCTCGCCCCTGTGGTGTTCGTGCTGGTCGAACGAGCAGCCCCGCTGCCTCAGCCAGTGCCGGAACGTGTCGGGAGTCATGCTTGCCGTGTCCTCGTCTGCGTGTGCCGGCCGGCCCGTGCGGCCGCGCCTCCCGCAGTAAGGACACCCGCACGCCGCGAACGGTTCCCGCCGCGGCCCGGCACCGGCGCCTCAGGCCCGCCCCTTGGCGATGCGGTCGAGCGCGACCAGGGTGGCCAGCAGCGGCTCGAGCTCGGCCAGCGGCACCATGTTCGGGCCGTCGCTGGGCGCGCGGTCGGGGTCCGGGTGGGTCTCGATGAACACCGCGGCGACGCCGACGGCGACGGCGGCGCGCGCCAGCACCGGCACGAACTCGCGCTGGCCGCCGCTGCGCCCGCCCAGGCCCCCGGGCTGCTGGACCGAATGGGTGGCGTCGAACACCACCGGATAGCCGGTCCGGGCCAGCACCGGCAGGGCGCGCATGTCCGAGACCAGGGTGTTGTAGCCGAAGCTGGCGCCGCGCTCGGTCAGCAGGACGTTCTCGTTGCCCGTGGCGGCGACCTTGGCGGCGACGTGGGTCATGTCCCACGGGGCCAGGAACTGCCCCTTCTTGACGTTGACCGGCCGCCCGGTGCGCCCGGCGGCGACCAGCAGGTCGGTCTGCCGGCACAGGAAGGCCGGGATCTGCAGGACGTCCACCGCCTCGGCCACCGCCGCGCACTGGGCGGGCTCGTGCACGTCGGTCAGCACCGGGCAGCCGATTCGCGCGCGCACCTCTGCCAACACCGGCAGGGCGGCCTCCAGGCCGACCCCGCGCGGGCTGTCCACGGCGGTGCGGTTGGCCTTGTCGAACGAGGTCTTGTAGACGAAGCCGAGGCCCTGCCGCGCCGCCATGTCCGCCAGCGCCGCCGCCGTCTCCAGCGCATGCTCAGCGCTTTCCAGGGCGCACGGGCCGGCGATGAGAACCAGCGGGCGGTCGTTGGCCACGGCGACCGGGCCGATCCGGACGGTGCGGGGAGAGATCATGGGGCGACTCGCTGCGGCGACTCGAAGGGGGTCTTAGCGCGGAGCAGGCCGGAGCGGCAACGCCGGTCCGCGGTCGATTCATCCGGAGCGTCGCCAAGGCCCTGCTGCCGCGGCGTCGCAAAGCCTCGTTTTCGGAAGGCTGTTTCGGTTTCGATCGCCTGCACAGGGTGCGCCCGGCCGATTCGCCGGGCAACCCGCTTTTTTGACACGACACCGGCACGCGACATTCCGTATTCTTGCGCCGATGCCCGATGGGCTCCTCGCCTTTGGCGAGCAGCCGCCGCGCGCTGCCGGCGGGGCAGCGACCTGGCGATACCACTCTGTCCCTCGGGATACGGACAGGACCATGCGCAAGAGCCATCTCGCGTTCGTGCACGACGTCATCGTGGCGCTGGCCTCGTTCGGCCTGGCCATCTATCTGCGCGTCGGCGACGCGGCGCTGCCGCGCTACTGGCCGGTGATCGAGTACGGCACGGCGATCTTCGGCGTCATCGCCGCGGCTTCGTTCCTGGCCTTCGGGATGTACCGGGGCGTGTGGCGGTACGCCTCGCTGCCGGACCTGGTGTGCATCCTCAAGGCGGCCACCGTGGCGGTCCTGGTGTTCACGGTCGTCCTGGTGATGATCGTCCGGTTCGAGCCGATCCCGCGCGCGGTGCCGATCATCCAGTGGCTGCTGCTGGTGTTCCTGCTGGGCGGGCCGCGGCTGGCCTACCGGCTGTTCAAGGACAACCGCCTGCGCCGGGTGACCTTCCGGCAGCGCGACCAGCGCGTGCCGGTGCTGCTGGTCGGCGCCGGCGATGCGGCGGACCTGTTCATCCGCGCCGCGCACGGCAGCAAGCACGCGCCGTACCGGGTCGTGGCCATCCTGGACGCGCGCGGCCGGCGCCTGGGGCGGGAGATCCACGGCGTCCCCGTCGTCGACGGCCCGGCCTGCCTGTCGGAGGTCGTGAGCCGGCTGGCGCGGCGCGGGGTGCACCCGCAGCGGCTGGTGTTCACGGACCCGAACCTGCTCGGCCCCGAGGTGTCGATGCGCGGCCTGATCGAGACGGCGGAAGCGGCCGGGCTGACCGTCGCCCGCCTGCCGTCGCTGACCGAGCTGCGCGACGCCGGCGAGGAGGACCGCCTGAAGCTGCGCCCGATCGCGCTGGAGGACCTGCTGGGCCGGCCGCAGATCGCGCTGGACATCGCGGCGATGCGGGACCTGATCGGCGGGCGCCGCGTGCTGGTGACCGGCGCCGGCGGCACCATCGGCGCGGAGCTGACGCGGCAGATCGCCGGCTTCGGGCCGGAGGAGCTGGTGCTGGTCGACAACGGCGAGTTCAACCTCTACAGCATCGACCTCGAGGTGCGCGAATCGTGGCCGACCCTGCCGTGCCGGCCGGTGCTGTGCGACGTGCGCGACCGCAACCGCATCGCCGCCGTGCACCGCGAGTACCGGCCGGAGCTGGTGTTCCACGCCGCCGCGCTCAAGCACGTGCCGATGGTCGAGGCCAATCCCGGCGAGGGCGTGCTGACCAACGCGATCGGCACGCGCAACGTGGCCGACGCGGCGCGCGCGGTCGGCGCCACCGCGATGGTGCAGATCTCGACCGACAAGGCGGTCAACCCGACCAGCGTGATGGGCGCCACCAAGCGGCTGGCCGAGCACTACTGCCAGGCGCTCGACCTGGCCGGGGCAGTGCCCCGCGGCGCGGCCGGGGCGGCGGACGCGGCCGCGACCCGGTTCATCGTGGTCCGGTTCGGCAACGTCCTGGGGTCGAGCGGGTCGGTGGTGCCGCTGTTCCAGCGCCAGCTCGCTCGCGGCGGCCCGCTGACCGTGACCCACCCGGACATCCGGCGCTATTTCATGACCGTGCGCGAGGCGGTCGGGCTGGTGCTGCACGCCTCGGCGCACGCCGTCGCGCACGCGGCGGAGCGCGGCCGCATCCTGGTGCTGGACATGGGCGAGCCGGTGCGCATCGCCGACGTGGCCCGGCAGCTGATCCGCCTGTCCGGGCTGAAGCCCGACGAGGACGTCAAGGTCGTGTTCACCGGCCTGCGCCCCGGGGAGAAGCTGTACGAGGAGTTGTTCGACACCAGCGAGGTGCCGATCGGCACGAGCGCCACCGGCGTGCTGGCGGCGGCCCCGCCGCCGATCGACCTCCGGGTCCTGCAGCGCGCCGTCGAGGAGCTGTCCGGCGCGGCGCACCGCGGCGACGCCGACTCGGTGCTGCGCCTGCTGGCCCGGTTCGTCCCCGGCTATTCGCAGCACGGGGCGGGGCCGCGCGACCTCGGCGAGGGCGCGCACGCGCCGGCGGTGCCGGTGCGCCCGCCGTGGGACGGGAAGCGCAGCGACCGGCCTCCGGAGGAGGCGGGCCGCGCCTGATCCGGCGCTCTATCGCCGGTCGCCGACGGCTTTCGGCGCGGGGCGCGCCTCGGCAAGCGGGCGCGGCGGTTCGGCGGGCTCCTCCCGCGCACGGCGCCGGACCGCGGCCGCGAACTCGATCAGGAACGCCGCCGCGATGCCGCCGATCAGCCCGAGCACCCCGGACAGGCCCATGACCACCGGCACCCGCGGCGCGACCGGATCGCCGGAGCGCAGTGTCGGCGCGATCGGCTCGGTCATCTGGAAGTTCTCGAGCCGAAGGTCCAGGACCTCGATCTCGTCGGCCTGCTCCGACTGCCGGCGCCGGTTGTCGGCAAGCGCGGAGGTCAGGTCCGTGCGTTCGTCGGGCAGCTCGAACACCAGCCGCTCCTGGAGCGCGGCCAGGCGGTCGCGGTTGCGGTCCAGCTCGTTGGTCAGCATCAGGAAGGTCATCGCCCGCGCCTGATCGGTCGCCGCCTCGCCGACGGCGCGCGCCCGCCGGTCGGTCACGTCGGCGACCATGGACTCCAGCGCCTCGATCTGCCGGTCGACCAGGGCCTCGCGGTCGTCCAGGCGGTCCAGGCGGACCTGGATGGCGCGGCCCTGGTCCTCGAGCGCGGCCAGGCTGCGGCGCGCGTTTTCCAGCGCCATCCGCATCTGGCGCTGCTGGATGTCGAGAATGCGCTGGTGGTCGTCCTGGAGCGCCCCGAACACGGCCTCGTGCAGGTGCGCGTGCGCCTCGGCAGCGGCGGCCGGTCCCTCGCTGGATAGCACGACGACCTGACCGTCGCCGGGGACGCTCACCGAGATCCCGATCGACTGGCCGCCGCGCTCCAGCAGTTCCTGCCGTGCGAACGGGATGTAGATCTCCTCGATCTTGGTGGCGGCCGCGGCCGGCGCCTCGATCGGCACCACGTCGTCATCGACGACCCGGCTGCCGATCTCGATCCCCGTCGTATACCGATAGACCGGCGTGGTCAGGACCGCGTAGGCCGTCCCGACGGCAAGGCACGGCACGAGAACCGCAAAGATCCAGTATTTGCGGCGTGCCAGAACGAGGAACAGGTCGACCAGGCTGATCTCGTCCGGGTCGCGCCGATCACCGGCCTCGGAAGTCGGCATCTCCGCCCGCTATTCCATGGAAGCGTGGTGTTCATACACGCTCCGAGGCTAGGGCAGGCACCGGCCGCGAGCCATCGCACAAAAAGGTTAGTTCGCCGAAAGTAAAGCAGGCTCAGGGATTTCGATTTTACCCGCTCCGGCATATAAAATCACGTGAGGGAATCGGATTTATGGATACGATACTGCCGCTGCTGCGGTTTGGGCACGCGTCTTTCTTGCGGCTTGCAGGCCGCGTACGCCCTTTCCGGAGCATACTGGCCGCCGATTTCGTGTTTCCTGCCACAAGGGGGCCGGTCTCGGACGGCGGGCCGGACCATCCCGGCCGGGACGTGCGCGCCGGGCTACCGGCGCTCCCGGACCACCTTCGGGGCCGGCCGCGCATCGGCGGCGGGCGGCTCTGCGGCGGGCGCCTCGGCGGACGCCGTGGCGTCGCCCTCGCGCGCCTCGCGCATCCGCCGGCGCACGGAGGCCGCGAACTCGACCAGGATCGCCGCGGCGATGCCGGCGATCGCCGCCAGCACAACGGCGAGGCCGATGATCACCGGCACGCGCGGCTCGACCGGGTCGGGCCGGACGCTGGGCGGCCGCATGATCTCGGCCGGCCGCAACCGCGTCGGCGCGAGGTCGAGTCTCAGTCCGGCAAGCGTGTTCTCAAGGTTGGAGATCGTCCTCACGATGTTCGACTTTTCCAGCAGCAGGAAGCTGGTCACGGCGGAGTCCTCGGGCAGCACCGCCTCGATCCGGGCGTCGAGCACCGCGATCTGCTGCCTGAGAGCCGCGACCTGGGCTTCGATGTCCGCAATGTGCCCCTCGATCTCGCCGCTGTAGCCCTGCAGGACGCGGGTCTGGTCCTGGACGATCTCCCCCGCCACGGTCGCCATCAGCGCCTGCGCCTGTTCGGGCGAGGCGCCGTGCGCACGCATCACGATCGACGTCTCCGACGTGTCGATCGACTCGACGTAGGGCAGCGCAATGGCACCGTCGGACCGCTCGGCGCCGACCCGATAGCGCTCCAGATAGCGCTGCACCATCGCCTCGGGCGGTTCCACGGGCTGCCCCTGCGCCATGCCGATCCCGACGACCGCCCGGCTCTCATAGATCGGCTGGCGGGTCGCGGCGTAGGCAACGCCCAGGGCGATCACCGCCGCGGCAACGGCAACAATCCAGTATTTCCGGCGCCACAGGACCAGGGCCAGGTCGACCAGGCTGATCTCGTCGGGGTCGCGCCGTTCGCGGGAATGCGGTGCGGTCTGAGGCATTGCGGTGTTAAATCCTTCCATCGGCAGCGTCGCGCCCGGCAGCCCGCCCGCAACCGGAACAAGAGCTCTTCCCCAGAGCGATCATATTGATCAATACCGCGCGCCGCCCCAATCGGCAAGTCGCGTTGCGGCATCTCGCCTTTGCGGCCCGCAACGGCCATTCTTGCCTCGTGGCCACCTGCATCCGCCGAGGAACCGTGATTGGCAGGCGCGTCGCCCCCTTATGGGAATTCCGCCGGGCACGGTAATCCCAAACCTATGCGTAGCGGCCGCGGCCGCATCACCCGAGCGAAGCGTAGTGGAGGTTGTTTGCAAGGGCCGAAGAGGCTGCTTAGTCGGCAGTTCCGCCACAATCCCTGGTGCCGGTCGCAAGTGTTACCCTGGCAAACTTGGCAGATCATAATGCAGTTGACGCTGAAGTGGCACACCACTACACCAAATAGGTGCGGATGACCGACAGCGATCCGGGAAACCTGCATACACTGGAAACGTATTGCTGAAGTTGTCGCCAAAAGTTTGAATAGCGCCAGTTCGGCTTTCCTGTTTATCTGGCTTGCAGCTTTTCATAAAGATGGCCGTCTGCCGGACCATGCGAATGAACTGCGCGAACGCTGGCCTCTCCGGCGATGAAATTCTGCATCAGTATGGACATTCGTAGAAGCATCGCTGAAGCTCTTTGTCATGACCTGCCGTTGCAGCAGACGAGAAGGGAGTAAATCAACTATGTCCGTGCGGACGTTGTCGATTTTACTGCTTTTATTTATACTCGGATTCGTGAGCCCCGGCAGGTCCCAGCCCGCCAACAACAATAATCTGGTAGCGGCATACGATTTCTATTTGGAGAGACTCCTTGAATCGCCGGATTTCATCGACAATCTGGTTGCCGGGAATGCCATAGTGCGGCTGCCCGTTGAGGCACGGGTTCCGAATGCCGGCATAGTGTCTGACCCGGATGTTGTGATGGTTGGCTTGGCCGGCGACACCACGGAGCCACGTGGGCAGCGCTTCATGACCGTGCCTGAAGGCGGCGAATTGCTGTATGTTTCCGGGACAAGAGATATGCGGGGCTGCGTTCCTGCATCTTCTTTTGTAAAGCAGGAAGACTCTTTAGAAAATTGCTTCATTGTTCACCCAGGTCAGTTCATACCGGGCCTTCCCGGATATGCGCTCCTGGCGGCTGGAACGGAGGAAGTCGTTCTCACGGCATCTCACATGTATACCAATACCCGCTTTGTGGAATCTCTCCTAGACATGGCGGAACAGACAGGAAACGAGGCTTATGCTGACTTGGCGCGGGACGTTCTGCTGCAGACGGCCTTATACTATGTCGATAGCAACGGCGTGGTGCGGCTCAATTCAATATGGTTTAATCGTCATACGCCCGTTTATAGAGGCATGCCGCAAGGCATTTTAATGCATGCCATCCATCGATACCTGATGTTCAGGCAGGATGAAAATCTATCAAACGTCTTGCGCACTCTATCGGAAACATTTGTTCATACCACAGAAGGTAGTTATAACCACTTTAGCAATTCCGCAATGGGCGTGGCCATCAGCTCAGAAGTTTTGGGCGTTTATCCTTATGTACCCGACCGTATAGAACATGAGATAGAGACTATGATTGCCAATATTGCAGAGCTGGACGGCAGAATCTCATACACTATGGCGAGTTCTTCCGCTTTCCCATCATTTAGGGACACGTATCAATCGTATGACTTTTTTCTGTTGGCTCGACTGATCGAATTCTATTATCCTGATGTTGGTCGGGCTCGACTGCGGGCCGTCTTTCCCATGCTATTAGTTGCAACAGAGCGAATAAGTTTCCCCGATAACGATTATAGTCGAGATTTTTATCGAACCGCGCAGGTCGTCAACGGCCTGAGATACTATGAGCAGAGCATGGATCTCGGCTGTCCAACGGATCTTGATAGCTACCGAGAGTTCGCAAACGCTTTGGCGGCGCCGGGGGGGCATCCTTCGCTACAAGCTGCAAGCGGCGATCGGCTCGTCGCAGCTCTACATTTCCTGTCGGGCATGATCGCTTACGATGCGATCTCGAACGATCCGGTGCCCGATTGCTGGTGAGCTACATTCGAGACTCCGCCGGATCCGCATTCTGACACTTCGCCGGCATCCGTGGCGGAGGAGGCGGCTCTTCCGGAAAAACGCCCCATGCCGCTCCCGCTCGCCGGGCCGGCGGCGGCAGTCCCAGTCTGGCGCCGCGCCGCCGTCCGGTCAGCCCGCGCGGGCGGTGCGGGCGCCGGCCGCGGGCGTCTCCTCGACCATGGCCAGGACCGCCGAGGTCACATGCTCCGCGGTCGGGTAGTAGGTGGCTTCGAGGGGCCGGCTGGTCGGGGCCGGGGCGTCGGGCAGGGCGATCCGGACCGGGCGGGACCGCCAGACCGCCGGGTCCAGCCGCTCCGCCGCGCCCGCGATCACTTCGCCGGCCAGGCCGCAGGTCCGCCAGCCGCCGTCGATGGCCACCAGGCGGCCGGTCTTCGCCACCGAGGCCGCCACCACTTCGTGGTCGAGCGGGTTGACCACCCTCAGGTCGATCACCTCGGCCTGGATGCCCCGTCCGGCCAGATCCGCCGCGGCGGTCTCCGCCAGCAGCCAGGAATGACCTGCGGCAACCAGGGTGACGTCGCCGCCCGTGCGGCGCACCACCGGCCGGATGTCGCGCAGGTCCACGTCCGCGGGCGGATCCATGGGCTCGCTGACGGCGTAGAGCCAGCGGTCGTCGATGTACAGCACCGGGTCGTCGCACAGCACCGCGGCGATCAGCAGGTCGCGCGCGTCCGTCGGCGTCGCCGGCATGACGACGCGCAGGCCCGGGATGTGGGCGTACCAGGAATGCAGCGCCTGCGAATGCTGGGCCCCCTGCTCGCCGCCGCGGTTCACGATCCCGCGGATGGTCACCGCCGGACGGCTCAGGCCGCCAAGCATGTGCGCCCACTTCGCGGCTTGGTTGACGATCGGATCGGTCGCCAGCACCATGAAGTCCATGCGCGGATGCACGACCACCGCGCGGTGCCCGAACAGCGACGCCCCGATCGCGGCCCCGGTGCAGGCGGCCTCCGACACCGGGGTGTCGATCACGCGCTCGCGGCCGAACTTCTTGTCGAGATCGGTCATGGAGTTGCCGACGTACCACGGGCTCCATACCCCCTGGCCCATGACGAACACGTCGGGCCGCGTGCCCAGCAGGTATTCGAACCCGATCCGGATGGCGTCGCCGTAACTGATTTCCTCGGTCATGCTTCCAGCCCCTGCGGTTGGAACGGCGAGACGGGCCCGGCCGCGTAGACGAGATCGAGCAGCGCCGACGGTTCGGGCCAGGGCGCCTCCAGCGCCGCATCGCGCGCAGCCGTTACCTCCTCGCGAAGCCGATCGCGCCGGGCGGTCAGCTCCTCGGGGGTCAGGTCGCCGCGGCCGATCAGCCCCTCGGCCAGCCGCCGCACGGGGTCGCGGCCCAGCCAGGCCGCCACGTCCACCATGCTGCGCCGCACGCCCACGTCGATGTCCTGGCTGGGCCCGACGTGGCCGCGCCAGCGGTACGTCACCGCCTCGAGGAACCCGGGCCCGCCGCCGGCCCGCGCCCGCTCGACCAGCTCGCGGGTCGCGGCCTCGACCGCCAGGACGTCGTTGCCGTCGACGATCCGGGTGTCAATGCAGTTCGCCACGCCGAACCGGCTCAACGACTGGGCCGGCTGCCGGATCTGGATGTCGAGGTGGCTCGAATAGAGGTTGTTCTCGACCACGAACAGGACCGGCAGCCGCATCGACGCCGCCAGGTTCAGGGATTCGTGGACCACCCCCTCCTCGCAGGCGCCGTCGCCGAAGAACGCCACCGCAACGGCGTCGACACCGCCCAGCCGCGCCGACAGCGCGGCGCCGACCGCAACCGGCACCGTCGCCGCCACGATCGGGACCGAGCCCCAGAAGCCCTGCTCCCGCGCGATCAGGTGCATGGAGCCGCCCATGCCTCCGGAGCACCCGGACGCCCGGCCCAGCACCTCCGCGAGCAGGCCGGGCAGCGGGCCACCCATGGCCAGGTAGTGGCTGTGCGACCGGTGCGTGCCGAAGGCGCGGTCGCGGGGCGTCAGGCAGGCGGCGACCCCGACCGCGACCGCCTCCTGGCCGATGCCCAGGTGGCAGGGGCACTTCACGGTTCCGCTCTCGACCAGCTCGGCGATCACCTCCTCCGTCACCCGGATGCGCAGCATCATGTCGAGGAAAGCGAGCAGCCGGTCGGCGGGATGGCCGTCGACGTTCAGGGTGCCGACGAACTGGGTCGGGTCGGTGAGCGGGCCGAAGTCGTCATCGCTGTGCAGGGCGGGCGTCTGGGTGCTGGACGGCCCCATGACGAAGTCTCCCTTATGCTGAACGGGCGTAGAAGGCGCGGACCTGATCGCAGATGTAGGCGACGTCGTCGTCGCCAAGCGACATGTTCATCGGCAGCATCAGGCACCGCTCGAAAAACCGCTCGGTCGCCGGCAGCGTCTGGTCGAAGCCCAGCTCCGCAAAGCTGTGCACCGGCGACCCGCCCCACTGGATGATCGTGCCCACGCCGCGGTCCTTCAGGTAGGCCCGCAGTTCGTCGCGCCGGTCCGCGGCCAGCTCGTAGTTCTGGTAGATGTCGAAATGATCCCCGCCGGCGTCCGGGCCGGGCGGCAGGTCGAGCTGCGGCAGGTCGGCCAGGGCGGCATGATAGCGCCGCGCGATCTCGCGCCGGCGGGCGATGTCCTGGTCGTAGGTCCTGAACTTGAGATCGAGGATCGCCGCCTGAAGGTTGTCGAGTCGGCAGTTCGTGCCCCAGGCGACCACCTTGCCCGCATCGTTGCGGCCGTGGTCGCGCAACAGGGCGAGCCGCGCCCCGATCTCGTCGTCGTCGGTGACCACGGCGCCGCCGTCCCCGAAACAGCCCAGCACCTTGGCCGGATAGAAGCTGAAGGTGCCGAAGGTGCCGAACGTACCGGCGCGCCGTCCGCGGAATTCCGACCCGAGCGCCTGCGCCGCGTCCTCCACCAGGGGCAGGCCGTGCCGGTCGGCCACCACACCGAGCGCGGCCATGTCGCAGGTCCGCCCGTTGACGTGCACCGGCATGATTGCCCTGGTCCGGTCGGTGATCATCGCCTCGGCCGACGCGGGATCGATCAGGTTGTCCGGCCCGATGTCGCACAGGACCGGCGTCGCCCCGACCAGATGGACCGAGGCCGCGGAGGCGATGTACGTGTGCGACGGCACGATCACCTCGTCGCCCGGCCCGATGCCCATGGCGCGCAGGCCGAGGACCAGCGCGTTGGTGCCGTCCGCCACGCCGAACGCGTATCGGACGTTCAGGAACCGCCTGAGGTTGTCCTCGAACGCCTCCAGGTCCCGTTGCAGAATGTAGGCGCCCCGGCGGCAGACGTCGCGGATCACCGACATGAACTCTTCTTCCCGGGGTTCGAACAGGGCCGGATAGTTGAAGAACGGGATCGTGCGACTGGGCGACATGGATACCTGCCGGGCGTGCGTCTGAGGGTGGTGGGCCGGATCGGGCCTTGCGGTCGTGCGGGCGAACGCTGTTCGATTTGGACCGGCTCCGCCTATCCGGGGACCGTGCCGACGCAGTACAGCACCTTGTGCACCCGGTCGGGGCTGTCCCCGGCAATCGGCTCGGGCGGCTCCCTCGGTGCCATCTGCGCGTCGATCTCCGCAGGCATCGGCACCAGGGACCCGAACACGAGCCGCTTGAGCAGCTTCTTGCCGGCCATCGTCTTCGGAATCAGGTTCAGCGAGACGGCCGCCTTCTTGACCGGCCGCAGGACCCGCTGCGCCGGCGAGGCGGCAGCGACGGAATGGCTCCCGAACAGGCGCACGGAAAAGCCGTGCCGGTCGAGCAGGTGTCGCAGGTCGGCCGCACCGTAGTACTCGTGGCTGTAGCTGCTCGGATTGAAGTCGAACAGGTCCTTGTTCGCGGTGGCGATCAGCAGATGGCCGCCCGGCCGCAGCACGCGGCGCGCCTCGCCGACAAAACGGTCCGCGTCGGGAATATAATAGATCGCCTCGAACAGGATCAGCGTGTCGACCGAGGCGTCCGCCATCGGCAGCGCCTGCGCGTCCAGCCGTTCGAGAGCAACCCGGTCGCCGTAGTGTCGCCGGGCGATCGTCAGCAGCTCCTCGGAGATGTCGCCGGCGCGCAGGCTGCGGGCCACCTGCGCCAGATAGCCGAGCCCCGGACCGGTCCCGCAGGCGACCTCGACCACGTCCCGTCCGGCGCAATAGTCCGCCGCCCAATAGTATCGGTTGCACAGCCGGTTCAGCTGTTCCCTGGAAATCTCGTCCCCCGACACCTCGGTGACATGAACGAAGTGTGCGGTCGCCGGCGGCGGCGGCGCGACGTCTGGACGGCTTGCGGAACTCATTGAGCAGCTGCCTGGCGGGAAACGACGATCGAGTCGGCACCGGGAGGAGGAGACGGGCGCAGCGGATCGACCCGCAGGGCGACCCGGCAGAGGTCGTCGGGTGCGCCGAGCCTGCGCAGCAGCCGGGCGACCCCGGCCAGCGCCCGCCGACGGGAGACGATACCGATCACGGTGAGCACGATCAACTCGGCATTCAGCCGCAACGACCGCCGCTCAACATAAAGCAGTCCAAGCCGGCTCTTCCAGGGGCGGATCAGCTGGTTGTACGCCAGGTCCGGGTCCGGCTGGTCCTTCAGGATGTCGCCTTCGTCCGCGAACACGATGGAGGCGATGTCGGTGATGCCGGGCCGCACGTCGAGCAGGTGCCGTTCCGCCGCGGTGTAGAGGTCGGTCTCCCGAGGGACGTTCGGGCGCGGGCCGACCAGGCTCATGTCGCCCTTCAGCACGTTCCAGAGCTGCGGCAGTTCATCCAGCTTGTAGCGACGGATCGCGTGGCCGAGGGGGGTGATGCGCGGGTCGCGCGCGCCGGTGGAATCGACGCCGGTGCGGTCGGCGCCCTTGATCATGGAGCGCAGCTTGACCATCCGGAACACGCGGCCGTCCCTGCCGGTCCTGTCGGCCACGTAGAAGGGCGAATATCCGTCCTGTCTCCAAATCAGCACCATGCAGCCGACCAGCACCGGCGAGGTCGCAACCAGACCCAGCGCAGAGCTGACCACATCAAACACGCGGATGAACATCAAGGAGGCTCGATCGTACAGGAACGGGCTCAGCGCGCCGGCTGAAATCGACGCGCGTTATAGCGCCGGCACGGGGCAAGGTCAATTCCCGGTGCCGTGTGCGGGTGTGTGCGCCCGGTGCCGGGCAAAGGGCGCGGACCTGCGTCAGTCGGGCCGTTTCAGGAGCTCGAAGGTGAAAATCCAGGCCATCAGGCGGACCAGCGGAATCCTGGTCAGCACCCGGTCGAGACCGTGCAGTGCCGGCGCCAGCTTCGGCAGATGCGGGGACAGGATGCCGGTGATGTGCCAGTACCGGATCTCGCCGATATCGAAGAAGCGCTCCGCGAAGCGGATGTCCTTCAGGCTGAGAATGTGGGCCTTTTCCCATTCCGTGCGCATGTCCGGCGTGAGCATGCGGTACATCTTGATGGTCGGGTTGTAGTCCAGCGCCTCGACCGCCAGGATGCGCCCTCCGGGCGCCAGGATGCGCCGCAGCTCCGGGAAGGCATAGGCCAGATCGAGGTGGTGCAGCACGCCCGAGCAGATGATCAGGTCCACGCTGTTGTCCGGCAGGCGGGTGTTCTCCGCATCGGCCTGCACGAACGCCGTGGTGTCGGCCAAGCCGGCCTCGGCCGCATCGTGGCGCGCATTCGAGACCGAGATCGCGCTGATGTCGATGCCGATGGCCAGCGCCGCGCCGGCCTTGGCCGCCTTGATGGCGCTGCCGCCCTCGCCGCAGGCATAGTCCAGGAACACCTTGCCCGGCGCGTTCCTGGCAATCCATTCATCCACATAGCTCTTCGAATCGCTGGTCGCGCTGTAGTACTTCTTGTTGCCGTAAAATCGTTCGTAGGTATCCTTGTCGATCGACGCCTTGAGCTTGCGGTCGCGATCCCGATCGTGGAACTCCAGTTCCTTGCGCTTGCGCTCGCTGAGCGATCCCATCCACTCGGCATCGGTAATGCGCTCAATCTCGGCAAGGGCATCGCGCAGGGCGTCCACCCGATCGGCCCGTTGGTCCAGTGCAGCCATCGACATCGCGCGGTTCCGTCGCTCAAGCGGGATACAGGGGTCGCCTTGCGGTACAGGGTGTACCGCAAGGGCCGGCGGATGTGAAAGGGGATTTCGACCCGGTTGTGCCGCGGCCTGCGACCCGTCTCGGCCCTCTTGAAAGCCGGTCAGCGCCCCCGCCGGGCAACGTCTTCGAGAAACGCAATCATGCGCGGGTACACCACGTCGGCGGCATAGTCGCGATCGAACAGGGTACGGGCGTTGGCGCTCTGCCGCGCGTGCAGGTCGGGATTGTCGGCGAGTCGCGTGACTGCCGCCGCCAATGAACCTGCATTGCCGGGAGCGTAGAACAGGCCGCAGTCGTTGGCGGCCAGGACCTCCGCCGGCTCGCCGGGCACGCTGGACAGGACCGGCAGGCCGGCGCTCATGTACTCGAACATCTTGTTGGTCAGGTTCATGATCAGGGAGTCCGGCCGGTATGCCGCGATCCCGGCGAAGGCGATCCGCGACAGCCAGGCAATGGCGGGCCGGTCGACCCATCCGGTGAACACCACGTTGTCCAGCCCCCGCGCCTGCCCCCGCCACTCGGCATCCCGCTCGCCGGACCCGCTCAGCACGAACTGGATGTCGTCGCGCCCCGCCAGGCGCCGGGCCGCCTCGATCACCGTGCCCAGATCGATGCTGGCGATAAAGGTGCCGACGAACCAGAACACCCGCTTGGCGGGATCGACGCCGGCGCGCCGCAGCCCGGATTCGACGCCGCTTCCGCCCGCGTCCGGCACCGCGGCCGGCCGCGGATAGCCGTGGGCGAAGACCGCGTCGCCTGGCCCCGCGGCCCGCGCGGCATGGGCGAGGCCCCAGTGCAGATGCGCGCGCGAGATCGCCACGATCCCGGTCGCGCCCCGCAGCGCCTCCCTGACCTCGCGGAACATGGGCCGGAACAGCGCCGGCCCGAGCGCGCGCAACGGCTTCGGCAGCTTGGCCACCATCTCCTCGGGCCACAGGTCGCGCACGTCCAGCAGGACCGGGACCCCGGCGGCGCGCCCGTACTCCACGGCCGCCGCGCTGAGCTCGATGGTCGGCAGCGAGCACAGCACCAGATCCGGCCGCTCCTGCTGCGGGGCCAGGCGGCTGAACGCGCGGGCGATCTCCCGATGGTTGCGCAGGCGCGACAGCGACACGTTGCGATGATAAAGGCGCCCGTGCAGGAATTGCAGCGTCAGGCGTTCGGTCAGCGGTACGGTCCGGTCGCCCTCTACGAAGTACGCCTTGGTGAAATGGTCGACGGTCGAGGTCCACCAGACGACCTCGACGCCCCGCTCGGCCAGCAGGTGGGCCAGGATCCCGGTGCGGAACAGCCGCACCGGCCGGCCGTCCAGGGGCAGCGGTTCGCCGACCGTGATCAGCCAGACGCGCCGCAGCGCCGAGCCGGACGGGCATTTGCTGAGGAGTCCTGCCCCGGCAGTCGCGGGCTGGTGGGCCGGCGTAATCTCCTGCATGCGACCGTCCCTAGGCCGGAACCGGGCCTGGCCCCGCCATGAGCCGGTCGGCGATGGCCTCTGCCGCGCGGCCGTCGCCGTAGGGCGATCCGGACCGGGCCGGGGGCCGGGCGAGCATGGTGGCGATGCCATCCGCCACCGCGCCGGCGCCGCTCGGGGGAACCAGCAGGTTCCAGCCCATCTCGACGAGCTCGACCCACTCCGTCTCCGTGCGCAAGGTGACGCAGGGAACCGCAAAGAAGAACGCCTCCTTCTGCACGCCGCCGGAGTCGGTGGCGACCAGGCGGGCATGGCGTTCCAGCTGCACCATGTCCAGGTAGCCCACCGGGTCGATCAGCCGCAGTGACGCCTGCGCCGTCTCCAGCAGGCCGGCCGTGGCCAGCGCGCCGCGGGTGCGGGGGTGCAGGGGCAGGACGACGGGCAGCTCGGCGCCCGCCCTGCCCAGCCCCTCGATCACGGCCCGCAGCCGGTCCGGATCGTCCGTGTTCTCCGCCCGATGGACCGTGGCCAGCACATAGCCCCCCGGCACCACCCCGAGGCGCTCGAGGATCCGGCTCTCCCGCTCCGCCTTGCCGGCATGGTAGAGCGCGGCATCGTACATGACGTCCCCGACCTGGAGCACCCGGTCCGCGGGCACGCCCTCATCGCGCAGATTGGCCACAGCCGTCGAGGTCGGCGCGAACAACAGGTCGGCCACGTGATCGGCGACCACGCGGTTGATCTCTTCCGGCATGCGCCGATTGAAGGACCGCAGGCCGGCCTCGACGTGGGCGGTCGGCACGTGCAGCTTCGCGGCCGCCAGCGCCCCGGCCAGCGTGGAGTTGGTGTCGCCGTAGACCAGCACCCAGTCCGGACGCGTATCGGCAATCACCCGCTCGATCGCCTCCAGCATGCGTCCGGTCTGGGCGCCGTGGCCGGCCGAACCGATGCCCAGGTGATGGTCGGGCGCCGGGATGTCCAGCTCGGCGAAGAACACGTCCGACATGTTGGCGTCGTAGTGCTGGCCCGTGTGGACCAGCACCTCGACGGCGCCCGGCCGGGAGCGCAGCGCCCGCGAGACCGTGGCCGCCTTGATAAACTGCGGGCGGGCCCCGACGATCGTCACCGCCTTCATGGACTCAGGTCCTCGTACATCTTGACCAGCTTGGCCGCCTCGGTTCCCCAGTTGTATGTCTTCTCGACCGCCTCGCGGCCGCGGCGTCCCATCGCCTCGGCCTCGTCCGGAGTGTCCAGCAGCCGTGTGATGGCGGCGGCGACGGCACGCGGATCGGCCGGATCCACGAGGAGTCCGCAGCCCGCACCATCGACGATCTCCCGCCACAGCGGGAAATCGGACGCGATCACCGGCAGGCCGGCGGACATGTACTCGAACAGCTTGTTCGGCTGCGCGGCGACATGGTTGGGCCGGTCCAGGAAGGTGACCACACCGCACCGGACGCGGCCCAGCAGCGCGGCCACCTGCTCCCGGTTCTGCCAGCCCAGGAAGTCGATGCGGCCCCAGCCCGGCGCGGCGCGCAGCCGGTCCTCCAGGGTGGACGGCCAGATCGTGCCCGCAAGCTGGAGACGGGCATCGAACCGGTCCGGCAGCAGGGCCATCGCATCGCCCAGCTCCCCGCCCCCGCGCTCGGGGGACAGGACGCCGACATAGGCCAGATGCATGGGCCGTTCCGCGAACGGTGCCGACGACGCATCGTGCAGCTCGCCCAGGATCGGGTAGTTCTGCACCAGAACGGTTCTTTTCGACGGAAAGCGGCTGGCGATCCTGGGCGTCGCGGCGACCAGCCGGTCGAACATCCGCGCCGCCCCCGCTTCCGCAAGCCACGCGCCGGCGCCAACGGGCCGGCGCAGCAGGGCGGGGATCCACGGCTTGCCCAGGATCTGCTGCGGCACGTCCTCGTGCACGTCGTAGACGACCCTCTTCCCGCGCAGCTTGAGCAGGCTGCCGACCGAGATCAGCTCCGGATCGTGGAAATGATAGACGTCCGCACGCTCTGCGAAGGCGCGCCGCGCGACGGCCTTGATGGTCCCGAGGAACCGGTCGGCCCGGCTTTGCACCTGCCTCAACCCGCGGATGGCAATGGACTCCACGACGGCGTCGCCGTCGTGCTGCGCAACCAGGACGACCTCGTGCCCCGCCCCCTCAAGGGTTCGGCACTCCTTGTGAAAGATTCGGGTGTCGAAGACCGGATGCACGCTGGTGAGCACACAGATTTTCATTGCGCACCTTGACCATCCGCCAGGCCGACACGCGGCCCAAGCCGAGCGTCCGCGATGCCGACGCGGCTCCTCCGGACCGGTGTGTCGGCGGTTCGCCACCGGCCCCGCCCCAACATCCAGAGCAACACCAGCGCCAGCCCCAGACCATGGGTCAGCAGCGTCACGGTCAGGTCACTCCCCGTCATCAGGGTATGAAAGGGCATGATCACCGCGCCGATACCGAACCAGACCGGCCGCTCCGGCCCCGTGAACCAGTCGGCAAGCCTGAGCAGCAATCCCGCGATGGCCGAATAGACGACCACGCCCGCAATGCCGAAATGCATGTATCCCGTTGCGAGGAACCCGTTGTTCGCATTGCCGCCGGTGCCCATGAACTCTCCGATCAGAGCCGGCGGCGGCTCGTCATAGGGATACGGCATGAGCCAGCCGAAGAACGACGAATCCGACAGGAACACGAACTGCCGCTCGCCGAAAAAGCTGTAATACTCGAAGTTCAGATGTGCGGTGACGAAAAACAGCCGCCGGATGAAGACCGACATGGCGACAATGTCGCCAAAGATCAGGAATGCCAGGAAACACAGACAGATCAGGCCAATAAAAAACGATATCAGGGCCAGCATGGGCCGCCGGGTGAGAAACATCAGGTAGACCAACATGACCAGGAATATTCCGAACAAAATGGACTTATGCGCCAGCACCGAGAAGAACACGATCTGGCAGAGTACAAGCGCGATCGCCACCAGCCACAGCCTGCGCAGCAGGGCCCAGACGAGCAGCACGCCGGGAACCGCCTTCACCACCATGGAGACGGCGTAGGCCAGGCTGCCAACGTTGACCAGCTCGGCCACATCGCTTCTGTACTGGTATATCTGAAGCAGGTCCAGGTTGAAGTACCGCCCGGCGCCCTGCGCAAAAATCCACAGCATGACGCCGCCGATCGCCGCGAACGACAGCACGACGCCGATCATCGGACCTTCCTTCAGGAACGGAATGCGGACCCGCGGCAGTCCGTATGCCACGAGCAGCATGACCGAGAACCCGGCGAGCATGATATACAGCGAGGCGCGGTCCCGGTCGCCCAGGCCATACAGCAGCAGCGTCGGGAGAATTGCAAGCAACAGGAAATACGAGATCAGGAAGTCCGACGGCCTATGAACGGCGGCTGGCACAATTGCGAGAAGGAGCAGTAGCCACAGATGGGCCTCCGCCATCTTGATAATCGACGGGTCCAGATCGAAACCCGTGTATGCATAAAATTGACTGACGAAAACGACATAGGAGACGTTCAGCATGGCCGCCAGGGCCAAGCCGCCAATGATGAACAGCGCCCGGTTTTCGACTGTCCCGGCGGTCACTGCAGTTCTCCAGAAACGGGCAGTTCCGGTCCAAAACCGGTGTCCCGGACAGACCCGGGAAGACTCACACGCCTGTAGTACGGCGGCCGGCGGATGGCCACCCCATCCGGGTCATGCGCCGTCGGCGGCTGCCGGACCCTGCGCAGATCGAGGGCCGGCAGGACCCGGTCAGCCGAGGCCGTCACCGCCGCCGCGATACCGCAGATCGGCGGCCCGGTAAAGCTGCAACTCATGCCGGCAGGCATACAGCAGCAGCAGAAAATACACGCCATAGTTCATCACGCTCACAACGGAGAGGACAACGATGGCCGAAAGGAACGAGAGGTCCAGCTCGCGGGCAAACCAGAACACGGCGAGGACCGAGGCGAGCCGGCTCACGTCGTAGATCAGCTTCAAGTCCTGCCGCTGCACGACGGACAGCAGACGGCTGAGGGACCCCGCGACGAACGCGGCATAGAGCCACGGCGCGATGGCCGCCACGACCAGCCCCGACTGCGCCCACGACTCCCCGAATACGAAACCAAAGAGCAGCGGTCCCGCGATCATGAACCCGGCCATAGGGATCAGGCCGACCATGGCCAGTCGCCGGGTCACCTTTCCGAACAGCCGCGCAGCCTTCTGCCGCTCGCCGCTGCGAATGCTGTCGCCGATGTGCTTCTGCAGCACGTCCGCTACCGCGGCGCCGACCTGGCTGTTCGGGACGGCGGCAATCCGATACGCAAGCCCGAACAATCCGGCCTGCTCGGGACCGTACAGCGCCGCGATCAGGGGAATCGGCAGCGTGGCCGCGACCGCATTGATCGTGACCGACGGCGCCTCGAGGGCCGGGAACCTTCGGTACCGCGCCATCAGCGCCCAGCAGAACCGCAGCCTGATCCGCCGCCAGGACCCCCGTATGTAGCCGAAGGCCCCCCGCAGCATGCTGAGCGCACCGGCCCAGTTGGCGACGCCTTCGGCCCCGAGAAGTCCTGGCGCGCCGGCCCCGGCAAGCCCCAGGGCGATCCGCACCGCCGCCTGGGCGCCGGACCGCGTGATGACGGCTGTCGTCACGCTGTAGAACCCGCCGGCCCGGATCTGAAGCATACGCAGCAATTCGAACAGACTGACACCAAGCAGGATTGGGAAAAGGAAAATCGCGAGGCCGGAAGGGATCGCACCGAAGCCGGCAATGTCATGGGTGATTGCGATCCTCAGCACGCCGTAACAGAGGATGGTCGTCAGAAAGATCGTGCCGACCGAGGCCAGAAACAGGCTTGCCGTTTCGAACGCCGTCCGCGTCACGATCAGCGCATGCTCGTACCGAAGCGCGACCACGCCGCTGCACCAGCTGACGAAAGACAGGAAAACAAACAGAATGCCGAGCTCTTCCGGCGAATACAGCCTGGTCAGGACCGGCATCGCCGCAATGTTGATGGCGTGTGCCGCAGCCGTGCCGCCGGCCAGGATCCCGACCTGACGCACGAACATGCGTTTCCGGAACAGGTCGATGACGCGTCTCAGCATCGACGGAATGCCTGGTGATCGCCGGCGTATTCACGACGATCCCGTCCGGAGCCGGTCCCGACGTAGCGGCACGGGCAGTCCGCCTTTGCCGTCATCGGCCGCTGGCCACCCCGTCGCCGACGCGGTGGCAGAGCCCGCCTTCCAGCACGTACCGCTCCCCCGTCTGCGGGCAGGCCGCCTCGCCGGTGCCGGTTAGCGGCAGGTCCAGGCGCTCGCCGTGGCGGCTCATCCAGCCGGCGTGGCGGGCGGGCACGCCGACGACCAGGGCGTGGTCCGGCACGTCGCGGTTGACCACCGCGCCGGCGCCGACGAAGGCGAAGCGGCCGATGGTGACGCCGCACACGATCGTGCAGTTGGCGCCGAGCGTGGCCCCGCGGCGCACCAGCGTCGGCCGGTATTCGTGCTTGCGCGACACCGCCGAGCGGGGATTGTAGACGTTGGTGAACACCATGCTGGGTCCGCAGAACACGTCGTCCTCCAGGGTCACGCCTTCGTAGATCGATACGTTGTTCTGCACCTTGACATTGTCGCCGATGGTCACCCGGTCGGCCACGAACACGTTCTGCCCGAACGAGCAGTCCCGGCCGATCCGGGCGCCGGCCGAGATGTGCACCCAGTGCCATACGCGGGTGCCGTCGCCGATCACGGCGCCGGCGTCGACGATCGCGGTCTCATGGATGCGGGGCGGCACGGAACGGGGCTTCCCTCAGCCGCGGTCGAGGAACGGGTGGCGGGTCGCCGCCGTGCCGGCCGCGACCGGCAGCTCGCGCAGGTCGTGCACCAGGTCGATCGACGGGCGCGCATCGGCAATGCCGTAGCCGCCGCCGTTCAGCACGTCCTCGTAGACGCGGGTGTGCAGGTCGGTGAAGCCCTCGGAGAACTCGAGCTCCTCGCCGTCCACGGTGATCGAGCGGTGGGTCGGCTTGCCGTTCCGCACCGCCGCGCCCGGCAGGTCGGCGCGGTCCACCGACAGGAACCAGCGCACCCGGGCCCGCTCCAGCTCCAGGAACCCGGCCATGCGCCGGTCCTGGCGCAGGTGCACCTCCGACCGCTCGACGGACCCGAAGATCCACATCAGCAGGTCGAAGAAATGCACGCCGATGTTGGTCGCCACGCCGCCGGACTTCTGCTCGCTGCCCTTCCACGACACGAAGTACCAGCGCCCGCGCGAGGTGATGTAGGTCAGCTCGATGTCGTGCTTGCCGTCGGGCCGGCTCGCGTCGATGCGCTCCTTCAGCGCGCGCAGGGCCGGGTGCACGCGCAGCTGCAGCAGGTTGTAGACGCGCTGGCCGGTCTCCTGCTCCAGGTCCGCCAGGGCGTCCAGGTTCCACGGGTTGAGCACCAGCGGCTTCTCGCAGATCGCGTCGGCGTGGATGCGCAGCGCGAAGCGGATGTGCGCATCGTGCAGGTAGTTGGGCGAGCAGATGCTGACGTAGTGGATGGCGCTGTCCGGGCCGGCGCGGCGCAGCTTCTCGACGTGGCGGTCGAAGCGCTCGAACTCGGTGAAGAACGCGATCTCGTGGGAGAAGCTGTCGAGCACGCCCACCGAGTCGTTCGGGTCGAGCGCGGCGACCAGCCGGTTGCCGGTGTCGCGGATCGCCCGCATGTGCCGCGGCGCGACGAACCCGCCGGCGCCGATCAATGCGAAGTTCCTGCCCGTCTGCATGCGCAAAGCCCGTTCTTGTCCGTTGGCCGAAAGGCCGGTGCGGGATGGCTACCGCACTCCGGGTGAAAGCGCCCGGAGTGCGTGGTCCAGTCGGCATGCGCCGGCGTCGCGGCCGGCGCCGGTCACCCGGCGCGGCGCACCGCCGTATGATGTGCGGCGACGCGGACCTCGCGGCCCATCAGGTCGAGCAGGAGCGTGACCCGCTCGGCATCCGACATGCGCTCGAACCGGCCCGCCAGATCCCTGAACGGCCCGTCCTCCAGCACCAGAAGCTCACCCGGCCGGAACGACGGCGGCGGCAGGACGATGCCGGCGGTTTCGGCCTCGCGCGCGGCGATCGCCTCCACCAGGCCCTCCGGCACCGGCGCCGGGCGCTCGCCGCGGCCGACCAGGGACGCCACCCCGAACGTGCCGTTGACGGCGCGCCAGGGCTGTTCGTCCACATCGATCGCCGCGAACAGATAGCGCGGAAACAGCGGCCGGAGCACGGTGTCCACCCGCCGCGCGTGGCGGCGCTGCACCTGCAACCGCGGGCAATACACGTCGAACCCCTGACGGCGCAAGTTGAATTCCGCCTTGCCTTCGGCCCGCGGGTGGGTGTGCACGGCGTACCAGCGCCTCATGCCCCGCCCTCCGCCGGCGCGCCGTCCGGGTCCCGCTGCCGGCCCGACGTGTGGTGCGCAGGCTGAAGGAACGCGGGGGCCAGCAGACGGTCCGGCGCCAGCCCGGCCCGCAGCGCCGCATCGGCGCGCTGGGCCGTGTCCAGCACCGCGGTCAAGACCATGGCGTCCAGCCCGGCCCCGCCGGCCAGCGCCCGGGCCGCCTCGGCATCGGCGACCACCGGCACGCCGGAGCGGGTGCGTCCCGCCTGCGCCGAATCGATCACCGCGACGGGCAGGACCCCCGCCTCCTGCGCGCCCAGCAGCGCGATGTCCGCCATCTCCGCGCCGCCCAGAACGGCCACGCGCGTCCAGCCACACCGCGCACAGGCGGCGAACTCCGCGGCAAAGGCGTCGCGCGCCTCCCGGACGGCGGCCAGCGACCGGTCCAGATAGCGCAGCGTCAGCCGCGACTTCTCGGCGAAGCCCTGCGGGGTGAGATAGTAGGCGTAGCGCCGGGCCGGTGCGCTGCGCACCTTGACCAGGCCCTTGGCCACCGCGCGCCGCAGGACGGCGTTGGTCAGCCCCAGCGCGATGCCCAGGCGCGTGGCGAGGCCGCGCTGGGTGACCCGCGGCTCATCCTCGATGGCCCGCAGGAGACCGAGCGTCACCTCGTCCCCCGCAATCGGCTCGTCCGGTGTGGCGGTGCCCGGCGTGTTCATGACGTGAACGGGGATAGCGCGGGCGCGGGCGGACGTCAAACCGGAAAATGCATGGGGCCCGAGTCTTCGCGGCGCCCCAGGGGCGGCGGCGCCGGGGGTGGCGCCGCCGCGGTCGGGGTCAGGCGCGGGCTGCGGCCCTTGGGCTCGCGGCCTGCCGGGCGGCCGGCGGCACGGCCTCGGGCTCGGCGCCGGTATCGGGTCCGGCCTCGCGCGGGCGGCCGAAGTCCTGGACGACGCGCGTACAGCACCGTTTGCCGCGGACCAGCTCCTCGACGACGAGCAGCTTCAGGTGGCGCGGCCCCGTCCACTTGCGCGGGTTCTGCCACCCCTCCGGCGGGAACCGGCAGACATGGATCACGTCGCCTTCCTGCAGCAGGTTGTGGAGGAGCCTGAAATAGTGCGGGGAGTGGACGTCGTCCCACGGGGCCTTGGTGCCATGGCCCCAGACCGTGAAGCTGAAGTCGCCGGGGACCGCAAACGCCACCTGCAGGCTGGAGAAACTCGCGTACCTGACGGGATCCTTTCCTGGTGGTTGGACGGCCCGTGTACAGCTGACCGTGATCCCATGTGCAAGGATAAAAATTCTTACGCGCCGAGGCGGCCCGGCCGCGCGGGCTGCGCTCCGAAGGGCGGTTTTCTGCCCCATTTGTCCGCCGGATGGCGTGCCCGGCCGGAGCACGGCAGGGGCATTTACGTTCTTGTCATTAGGCTTCTAGTCCTGTAAAACAGCAGCGAGCGTGACCGGCGGTGGAGGTTCGGCAATGCACGGGATCGGGACGGCCAACAGGACGGGCGGATGCGACGGCGGGGCTCCCGGCCGGGCGCGGATGTCCGCGGCCGCGCCGGCCGCAACACCGGCGGCGCCGTTGCAAACGATGCACCGGGCCCGTTCTGCCAGGTTTTTCAATCGGTTGACGTGCAACATGCCGGTTGCGCCGGTGTTGCATCGCGCTGCAGTCCCGGTTCGCCCGTTGCAGCCCTGCGGGGCGCCGGGCCGGCCGGCGCCGTCACGAAATCCCGGCGCGCAGGCAGTCGTGGACGTGCAGGATGCCGGCCAGGGCGCCGTTCTCGACCACCAGCAGGGCGGTGATCGCGCGGGCGTTCATGATGCGCACGGCCTCCACGACCAGGGCGTCGGGCGCGATCGTCTTCGGGTCCGGCGTCATCACCGCGTCGACCGGCCGGGCCGGCAGGTCCGGCGCCATGTGGCGGCGCAGGTCGCCGTCGGTGACGATGCCGGCGAGCCGGCCCGCGCCGTCCAGTACCGCGGTGCAGCCGAAGCCGCGCCGCGACATTTCGATCAGCGCGTCGGCCATGGGCGTGCCGGTGCGCACCGCCGGCACCTCGCCCGGCCCGTGCATCAGGTCGCGCACCCGCACCAGGATCGCGCCGAGCCGCCCGCCGGGGTGGAAGGTGCGGAAGTCGTCGGCGGTGAAGCCCTTGATCTGCAGGAGCGCCACCGCCAGCGCATCGCCCAGCGCCAGCGCCATGGTGGTCGAGGTGGTCGGCGCCAGCCCCAGCGGGCAGGCCTCCTCCACCTCCGGCAGGACCAGCGCCACGTCGGCGCGGCGGGCCAGCGTGCTGTCGGCGCGGCCGGTCACGGCGACCAGCGGGCTGCCGAGGCGCCGCGTGTAGGCGACCAGGTCGGACAGCTCCGGCGTCTCGCCCGAGTTGGACAGCGCCAGCACGGCGTTGGCGCGGGTGATCATGCCCAGGTCGCCGTGGCTGGCCTCGCCGGGATGGACGAAGAACGCCGGCGTGCCGGTCGACGCCAGGGTGGCGGCGATCTTGGTGCCGATGTGCCCGCTCTTGCCCATGCCGGTGACGACGACGTGCGACGCGGCGCCGGCCAGCACGCGCACCGCGCGCACGAAGCCGCCGTCCAGCGCCCCGGCCAGCGCGTCGAGCCCGCGCGCCTCCACGGCCAGCACGCGGCGCGCCGCGTCCAGCAGCGCGGCGTCGTCGCGACCCGGGCGGCCGTCCCTCGGGGCGTCCTCCGGTCCGCTGCGGGGGGCGACGGCGCTCACCGACATGCCCGCCGCCGATCCCTGTCCTCGATGCCCTGCAGGCGCATGTCGTTCCCCGTCAAGCCCGCCGCGCGGGCGGGCGCAACCGCCGCGCCGTCCCGCAGCGCGGGGCTCGCCCGCAACCATGCCCCGCCGGCGCGGTGGCCTGTCAAGCCCGCACGCCGCCGCGGTCGTCCGCGGCGGCCGCCTCCGCGTCCGCCGGAGTCGGCTCGTCCCGGTCCTCGCCCGGCCCGTAGCCGATCACGATGTCGCCGGCGCGCGGCGTCGGGCTGCTGCGGCCGCTGAACAGCTGCACCGTCCCATGCTCGCTGACCAGGGCGATGGCCATGAACCCGGAGCCGTGCCGGGCCAGGAAGTCGCGGAACCCGAACTCCTCGGTCAGCCGGGTGCTGTAGAATTTCCATCCGGATCGCTGCCGCCGCATCAACTCGTCGTAGCGCGCCCCCTCGCCGACCAGGGTGCGGCCGCGCACCGTCAGGGCGTAGGCGCGCGGGTCGTTCTCGTCCCCCTTGTCGCTGGGCAGCTGGAACACCCGCTCGCGCCCGAACTCGTGCGCGAACCGCGAGCACACCAGGCTGTTGTACGCGAAGTTGTCGGTGGCGGCGATCAGGGTGCTGAACCGGTTCAGCTCCAGCTCGTGCTCGGTGATCTCCGACAGCAGCTCGCCGTAGTGCACCGGGATTTCGGCCAGGCGGGCGCTGCGCAGGCGGTGCCAGTTGTGGTCCACGATCATCACCGGCACCTCGCGCGCCTTCAGGGTCTCGGCCAGACCGCGGGTCCACGCGTTGGACCCGACGATCAGCACGCCGTTGCGCTTCTCCGCGATCAGGCCGAGCCGCCGGCCGAGCGGTGCCACCGAGAAGCTGTGCACGATCACCGTGGCGAACAGCACGGCGAAGGCCAGCGGCACCATGCGCGCCCCGTCGGCATAGCCGGCCTCGACGAGCTGGGGGCCGAACAGGCCGGAAATCGCCACGCAGACCACGCCGCGCGGGGCGATCCAGCCGACGAACGCCTTTTCGTTGAACGTCAGCCGGGTGTCGAACGACGCGGCGAACACCGTCAGCGGCCGCACCACCAGCATCAGCACGACGATGAACGCGATCGCCTGCCAGGTCAGCGCCGCCAGATCGTCCACCGTCAGCGTCGCGGTCAGCACGATGAACAGCAGCGAGACCAGCAGCAGGGTAATGTATTCCTTGAACCGGCGCACCTCGTCGATGCTGGGCAGGCGGCTGTTGGCCAGCGTCATGCCGATCACGGTCACGGTGATCAGCCCGCCTTCGTGCTGCACCATGTTGCCGAGCGCGTAGGCGACGATGATCACCGTCAGCAGCGTCGGCCCCTTGAGGAACTCGGGAAAGTATCCGCGCTTGAACAGGAATGCGACCAGCCGCGCCCCCGCGTACCCGGCGCCGATCAGGAACAGGATCGTCAGCACGAACACCACGAACCCTTCGACCGGGCTCTCGCGCAGGTGCGGGGTGGTCAGGTACTCGAAGGTGATGACCGCGAACAGCGCGCCGATCGGGTCGTTGACGATGCCCTCCCACTTCAGCACGGAGCCGACCCGGGTGCGCAGCCGCGCCTGGCGCAGCAGCGGCATGATCGTGGTCGGTCCGGTGACCACCAGGATGCCGCCGAACAGCACCGCCACCGGCCAGCTCAGCCCGGCCACATAGTGGGCGGCCAGGGCGATCAGCAGCCACGCCAGCGGCGCGCCGATCACCACCAGGCGCAGCACCGCGTTGCGGGTCTCGCGCAGCTCGTGCAGGCGCAGGTTCAGCCCGCCGTCGAACAGGATGATCGCCACCGCCAGCGACACGAGCTCAGGGAACGCCTCACCCAGCAGCGCATCCGGCTCGACCACGCCCAGCCCCGGCCCGAGCGCGATGCCGACCGCACTGAGCAGGACCAGCGCCGGCAGGTGCAGCCGCCACGCCAGCCACTGGCAGGCGACCGACAGCATCAGCAGCCCGGCCACGAGAACGACGATGTTGGGCAACCGGTAAGCGCTCCTGTCAGCCGGCCGGTCGGGGGGGCGGGGTCAGGGCGCGCCGGCCGGTGCGGCGGCGCGCGGCCGCGTCACGGGATGCGACCGGCCCGCCCGCCCGGCGGCGGCCGGGCAGGATCGGGCGATCGGGCCGGATCGTGCCGCCGGACGCCGCCGGCGGCCCGGGCTCAGTCGCCGCGCCAGCCGCCGCGGGGCGGCCCCGAGCGCCGCGGGCCGCGGCCCTCGCGGCCTTCGCCGCGCGGCTCCCGCCCGTGGAAGTCCCGCGGGCCCTGGAAGTCGCGCGGGCCCTGGAAGTCCCGCGGCGGACCCTGGAAGTCCCGCGGCGGCCGGGCGCCCTCGCGTCCGCCATAGGGGCGGCGGTCCGGCTGCTCCTGGGCGGGCTGGTTGTCCAGCTCCAGGATCTTGGCAACCTGCGGACCCTTCTGGCCCTGCTCGACCTGGATCAGCACCTTGGCGCCTTCCGGCGCATCGGCGAATCCCGCCCGGCGCAGCGCGGACACGTGCAGGAAGATGTCGCGGGTGCCGTCATCCGGCCGGATGAACCCGAAGCCCTTGTCGGGGTTGAACCACTTGACGACGCCGGACACGGCGGCGGCAGCGGCGGCGCCGTCGGGAAAGTCTTGCATCGGTACTGGATCCTCGATCTGGTCAGGGGAATCGCACAAAGGCCGGCCGGGACGCAGGATAGCACGCCTGCCGCGGGCAAGGCATGCATCGTCGACCGTGGCGTCGTCTTAAGCCGGTAATCCGAGGCATGGGTCGGGAGAATCGGGCCGTGGTCAGGACTGCGCCGGGACGCGGGGTTGTCGAGGCGCACATAGGCGAACCCGGCGAGAAGTCAATAAGCCGTACGAATCGTTTTCCCACCCGCCGACTCGGGCGCTCAGCCCTCCTTGAGCGGGTCGTGGCCCCAGTTCATCAGCGAATAGCGCCAGCGGGTGTCGGTCACCTCACCCTCCGGCCTTTGCGCCGCATGGCGGTGGACGTAGCCGATCACCTTGCGCATGTGGGCATAGTCTTCGTCGGCCAGGTCGTCCTGCCGCGTGCGCTTGATCGTCACGATGCGCCGGCCGGACTGGTGGCCCACCGCCTCCTCCTCGCCTTCGCGCGTCCAGCCGACCGAGCGACTTTCCTCGGTGGCCAGCCAGTCCTCCAGCTCCTTCGGGCTCATGTTCACCGAGCGGCGGAACTCGTCGCGGATCTCTTTCTTCTCGTCCTCGGTCATGGCGTGCCCGTCCCTGGTTGCCGGTTCCGGACGGAGCAACGCGCGATGGCCCGCCGCAGTTGACCGGTGCGACTCCGCGGCCCGCCGGTATTCGCGCAGGAACCGGCGGTCGATCCGGTCCTTGAGCCGGAAGGCGACCCGGCCATGCCACCACAGCCGGCCGCGCGCCGCCAGCCCGGTGCCGTCGCCCAGGTTCAGGATCCACAGGTAGCGCGCCTGCGGCGTGAACCGCGCCGGCGCGGTGCCGTCCAGCGCGGCGAGCAGGTTGCGGTACAGCACCGGCGCCTGGCGGATCGCGTAAACGCCGACGCGCGGCAGCGGCCGACCGGCCAGCGCGATGCAGTCGCCCGCGCCGTGCACCGCCGGGTCGCCGACCGAGCGCAGGTGCCGGTCGACCGTCAGCGCGCCCTCCGCCGTCATCGGCAGGCCGGCGGTGCGCAGCAGCGGGTGCGGCACCAGGCCGGTGGCGTTGACGGCCAGGTCGCAGGCGACCGCCGCGCCGTCGTCCAGCACCGCGGCCGCGGCCGCCAGGCGCGCCACCCGCGCCGGGGTGCGGACGGCCACGCCGCGGGCCTCCAGCGCGCGCACCACCCGCCGCGCCGCGCGGTCCGGCAGCTGGCGCAGCACCGGCCCGGCCGCCAGCACGGTGACCTCGGCCCGGCCGCCGCGGGCCGCGGCCAGGGCGGCGACGTTGGCGGCGACCTCGCACGCCGTGGCGCCGCCGCCGGCGACCGCGACCCGCACCGGCCGGTCGGGCGCGCGGGCGAAGCGGGCCTCCAGGTCGGCGCGCAGCTCGGCCAGCCGGCGCACCGGCTTGACCGCGTAGCAGGGCGGCGCGCCGGGGTCGGCGGGGATCGGCGGCGGGCGGCTGCCCAGCGTGACCGACAGCACGTCGTAGGCCAGCGGCGGCGACCGCTCCAAATGCACGGTGCGCGCGGCGGCGTCGATGGCGACCGCCCGGTCGGCGATGAACCGCCCGCCGCGGTTCTCCACCAGCGCCTGCACGTCCACCCGGTCGAGCGCCGGCGGGTACAGCCCGCCGAGCACGCCCGTGGCCAGCCCGGAATACCAGAACGCCTCGGGCGCCACGACCACCGCCTGATGCCCGCGCCGGGCGAACGCCGCGGCGCGTTTCAGGCCGTACAGGTGGGCATGCCCGGCGCCCAGAAAGACGACGCGGCGGGACGATGTCACGCGAGGCTCCCGTTGTCGGCGACCGTGCCGGATATGGGGGCGGCGGCGCGGCGGCGGCAGGGCCGGCCGGCGCGGCGGCGGGACGCCGGGCTGGCGCGGTCCCGGCACGTATGGTAGAATGCATGCCGATTTCACACACGGGATAGAGACCATGGTGTGCAGGGCATTACGAGCGTTGGCCTGGTTTGCGGCGGCGGTGCTGGCGGCGGGGGCGGCGCGGGCGCAGACGGACGATCTGTATCCGGCCGAGCCGATCCTGCAGCTCAACACCGAGATGCACACGGCGCCGATCATTCGCATCGACGTGGACGCGGCCGAACGGTTCGTGGTCACCGGCTCGCACGACAAGACGGTGCGGGTCTGGTCGCTGGCGGACGGCCGCCTGCTGCGCACGATCCGCGTGCCCGCCGCGCCGGGAAATGTGGGCAAGGTCTACGCCGTCGCCATCAGCCCGGACGGGGCGCAGGTGGCGGTCGGCGGGTGGCTCGACGTCGGCGACACCGATGTTGTCTACATCTTCGACCGCGAGACCGGCGCGCTGCGCCACCGCATTGGCGGCCTGCCCAACGTGGTCCACCACCTGTCCTATTCGCCGGACGGCCGGTACCTGGCGGCGACGCTGCACGGCGGGAACGGCCTGCGGGTGTACGAGACGCGTGAGTACACCGAGGCGGCGCGGGACGCGGACGACTATGGCGATAACAGCTACGGGGCGGCGTTCGACGCCCGCGGCCGGCTGGCGACGACGTCGTATGACGGCCGCATCCGGCTGTACGACCACTGGTTCGACCCGATCCGCGAGGTCGAGGCGCCGGGCGGCGACCGGCCGCACGGCATCGCCTTTTCGCCGGACGGGCGGCGGCTCGCCGTCGGCTACGCCGATGCCGTCCGCGTCGACGTGCTGGACGCCGACACCCTGCAGCCCCGCGCGCAGGCCGCGACGGAGGCCGGGACCGTGCACAATCTCGGCAGGGTCGCCTGGTCGCCCGACGGCCGGGTCCTGTGGGCGGGCGCGCGGGGGCGCGGCGGGACCGGGCCGCGGGTGTTCCGCTGGCCGGCCGGCGACCTCGCCGCGGGCACCGGCTTCGACGTGACCGACGACACGGTGATGGGCGTCCACCCCCTGCGTGATGGGCGCGTCGTGGTCGGCGCCCAGGACCCGCTGCTGGCCGTGCTCGACGCCGACGGGGCGGCCGTGTGGGAGCGGCGCGGGCAAATTGCGAATTTTCGGTATCAGACATTTGAGCGGTCGATCCGATTGTCCGCGGACGGCATGCGCGTTCACTTTGGCTATGAATATGGTGGTGGCCGGCCGGCGCAATTCAACGTGCACACCGGCGAGCTACGGTTCATAGACCTGAGCGACACCGACTTGGCGCTGTCCGACATCGCGGCGCCCAGCCTCTACATCGCAAATTGGAATGGTTGGTACGAACCGACCCTGAACGGCACGCCCCTGCCGCTGCGGCCCTACGAAGAGTCCCGCAGCCTGGCCGTCGTACCGGGCGGGCAGCAGTTCGCCCTGGGCGCCGACTGGCACCTCTACCTGTTCGACCGGCAGGGCCGGCAGGTCTGGCGGATCGACGCGCCCGGCGTCGTGTGGAGCCTGACCGTCAGCGGCGACGGGCGGCTGGTGGTGGCGGCGTTCGCCGACGGCACGATCCGCTGGTACGACCGGCGGACGGGCGCCGAGCGCCTGGCGCTTTTCCCCCACGCCGACGGCGAGCGCTGGATCGCCTGGACGCCGGAGGGGTTCTACAATGCCTCCCCCGGCGGCGAGGACCTGATCGGCTACCTGCTCAACCGCGGCGCGGAGCAGGAGCCGCTGTTCGTCACCGGCGCGCAGATCCGCGAGGTGTTCTTCCGTCCCGACCTGGTCGCGCGCGCCCTGGACGACGACCGCTCCGCGATCGCCCAGGCCGTGGCAAGCGCCGGCGACATCCGCGCCGTCCTGCTGGGCGACGGCCCGCCGCCGGAGGTCGCGCTGGCCGGGCCGGCCGAGGTCGCGCTGGACGGCACCACCTACGAGCTGCGCCTGACCGTGACCGACCGCGGCGGCGG